>ERZ1034952.132-NODE-132-length-66563-cov-7.083283_pt1 | contig 66563 bp, 73 predicted proteins | sample MGYA00520625_ERZ1034952 | MGnify/ENA primary metagenome ERZ1034952 (study PRJEB33766, sample SAMN09781773) | gut metagenome | biome: gut microbiome | host: Homo sapiens | place: Madagascar | study: EMG produced TPA metagenomics assembly of the PRJNA485056 data set...
ACGCGGTTTTTCGCCGACAAGCGAAATTATAGTCGATTCGAGCCCGTATTCGGTATGGCCGCCGTCGAGGATGATATCGCAGCTTTCGGACACCCCGGATACCCCGGAAGCATCCACCGCGCTCGCAGCCCCGGAGATATTGGCGCTTGTCGCCGCTATGGCACCGCCGAATTCCTTTGCAAGAGCAAGGAATATCCCGTTGCTCGGGAAGCGGAGCCCGACGGTATCCCCGCCCGAAACGGCATTTGCGGGGATACAGGACCTGCGCTTCAGAATGAGCGTGAGCGGACCGGGCGTGAAGCGGGCTATAAGCTCGCGGCTGCGCGGATCGAGATATGCAAGCTCCTCCGCGGCGGCAAGACCGGAAATATGCATGAGCAGCGGCTTTTCCGCACTGCGGTGCTTGGCGGCATAAAGCCTTGCTATTGCTTCCGCATTGAAGGCATCGACTCCGATACCGTAAACAGTTTCCGTCGGGAAAACGGCTATACCGCCCGCACGGAGCACGCGCGCGCATTCGCTTATCGCTTTTCCGTCGGGGTGCAGGTCGCTCGTTTTATATATGGCAGCAGACATTGGATTCACCTCTTTATACGGATTTTACCACATCCGGCGCGAATATTCCATAGTGCAAAGCAAAAAAAGTATTGAACGCAAACGGATTTTATGCTATAATGTAAAATAGAATGATTTTGGGAGGCATACAATGCCCATAATGATACCGCGTTCCCTTCCGGCAGCTGAAATACTTTCGAAGGAGAATATTTTCACGATGGACGAAGCCCGTGCCCTTTCGCAGGACATACGCCCGTTGCAGATAGCGATCCTCAACCTCATGCCGACAAAGGAAGTCACCGAAACTCAGTTTCTGCGCCTTTTGTCCAACACCCCGCTTCAGCTCGATATAACCTTCCTGAAAGCGGCAACACATAAATCCAAAAACACCGCGGAGGAACACCTCCGCACGTTTTACAAGACCTTTTCCGATATCCGCTCCCGCAGGTTCGACGGGCTGATAATCACCGGCGCACCCGTGGAAGCACTGCCGTTCGACAAAGTCGATTACTGGAACGAGCTGTGCGAGATAATGGATTGGGCGAAAACGAATGTCTATTCCACGCTTTTTGTCTGCTGGGGCGCACATGCGGGGCTTTACCACCGCTACGGAGTGGAAAAGCGCCTGCTTTCCGAAAAGATATCCGGCGTGTTCAGGCACAACGTTCTCCAACCCTCTCACCCGCTTGTGCGCGGGTTCGATGCGGCTTTCAATGCGCCGCATTCCCGCTATTCCGAGGTAGCACGTGAGGATATCGCAGCCATAAGCGATCTTACCGTGCTTGCCGATTCACCGGAGGCGGGCATATACCTTATCGCCGGCAAAAACGGGCGCGAGGTTTTTATAACCGGGCATTCGGAATATGATTTCGACACGATAAAAAAAGAATACGAGCGCGACCTTGCAAAGGGCATTTCGCCCTCCGTCCCGCGGCATTATTTCCCGGGGGATGATCCCGCGCTTACGCCGGTGAACACCTGGCGCGCACACGCACACCTGCTTTATTCCAACTGGCTGAACTATTTTGTTTATCAAAGCACGCCTTACGATATAAACGAAATACGTTAAAAGCCGGAAGCGATCCCGGCAGGAGGTGCGTTATGTCCCTGCTCGAATTTATTAAAAGCCTTACCGAACAGCCGATGCTGGCGGTTTCGACGCTGCTTACGCTCGGTGTTATACTTGTAAACGGCTGGACGGATGCCCCGAACGCCATCGCGACCTGCGTTTCCACGCGGGCGATCGGCGCGCGCAAGGCGATCGTCATGGCGGCGGTGTTCAACTTTCTCGGCGTTCTTGTAATGACGGCGATAAATTCCTCCGTTGCCACCACAATATACAATATGGTCGATTTCGGCACCGATTCCCACGCGGCGCTTATCGCGCTTTGTGCGGCAATGGCGGCTATCGTCATATGGGCTGTCGCCGCATGGTATTTCGGGATCCCCACAAGCGAAAGCCATGCCCTTATCGCCGGGCTTTCGGGTGCGGCAGTCGCAGTTCAGGGCGGGTTCGGCGGTATACGCGGCGAGGAATGGGTAAAGGTGCTTTACGGCATACTGCTTTCCACCGGCCTGGGCTTTGCGCTCGGATATGTCACCGCCAAGCTGACGGTGCTCTGCTTCCGAAACAAAAACCGTTTGAAGAGCGAAAGCTTCTTTTCCGCGGCACAGGTCGCGGGCGGAGCGGCAAGCGCTTTTATGCACGGCGCGCAGGACGGGCAGAAGTTCATGGCGATTTTCCTTTTGGGAAACGCGCTTGTAAAAGGCGAATCCACCGGCTCCTTTTCCGGCACTCCGCCGATCTGGCTGATGGTGCTCGTTTCGCTCGTGATGGGGCTGGGCACATCTATCGGCGGCTACAAGATAATCAAATCCGTTGGCATGGATATGGTCAAATTAAAGCCTTATCAGGGCTTTGCTGCCGATCTTTCGGCATCGCTGTGCATGCTGCTTTCATCGCTGACGGGTGTCCCCGTGAGCACAACGCACACCAAAACCACCGCAATAATGGGTGTCGGCGCCGCAAAGCGCATAAAGAATGTCAATTGGAGCATCGTGAGCGAGCTTGTACTCACATGGGTGTTCACCTTCCCGGGGTGCGGCGTGCTGGGATATCTTACCGCAAAGCTGTTTATTCTTCTCTTCGCCTGAAAGGAGCACACAATGGCAAAAAACAAAAACGATTATTTCGAGCTTATGCGCACGCAGGTGGAATGCTGTGTCGAGGCGGCGCAGCTGCTTGAAAGCATACTTTCCGAATACGAAAAGCACAATCCTGCCGAGGAACGTATCAGAATGCACGAAATCGAACACCGTGCCGACGAGATACACCACGATATACTCCGCAGGCTGACAGGCGAATTCATCACGCCGATCGACCAGGAGGATATCCTGAGGCTTGTCCAGATCATCGATGATGTTACCGACGCGCTCGATGAAGTCATGCTCGAAATGTATATGTTCCATATCGACACGCTCCCCGCCGGTGCCGCCGGGTTTGCCGCCATTGTTTCGCGGTGCGTATCCGCGCTTGCGGAAGCGGTGGGCGAGCTTAAAAGCTTCAAACGCCCGGATCAGCTGCGGAAGCTGATTGTAAACGTGAACACTATCGAAGGAGAGGCAGACGAGGTCTTTACCGAAGCGATATACACGCTGTTTTCGGGCAGCGCGGATATCCGCGCCGTTTTCGGAGGCAAGGCGATATACGAATCGCTCGAAAACTGCTGCGACCTGTGCGAACACGCCGCAGACGTTATAGACCAGATAATCATAAAAAACACCTAAAAGCGTTGGCCTGCCGCATTGCGGCTGTCATAAATATTATACTAAAAAGGAGATGGTTTTTAATGGATCCGCTTCCCCGAAGTAGAAGCGTTGTGCCGATAAGCGCACACCGTAAGGATCGGATCGCGGTGGAACCCGCAGAAAGGCTTTCAGTACATACGGTCATGCGTAATTGATACCCGAAGTCCTGTTTTTGCGGCAACACAACGATTTAATTATTACGGAGGCTTAACAAGCACATTTTATGGACATTTTCAAACAACTGCTGCTGCAGTTAATTCTTATCCTGCTTAACGCATTCTTCGCCGCTACGGAGATCGCCGTTATTTCTCTCAACGAAAAAAAGGTCCGCGCTCAGGCGGAGGACGGCGACAAAACCGCGAAAAAAATGCTGCGCATGATCGACGAACCCACAAGGTTCCTTTCCACGATACAGATCGGCATTACCCTTGCGGGGTTTCTCGGCTCGGCTTTTGCGGCGGATAATTTCGCCGCGGGCGTTTCCGCATTCTTTATCCGCGCGTTCGGGCTTTCCGAAAGCAGCGCGGGTGCGGTAAACACGATATCGGTCATACTTATCACGCTGATTCTTTCCTTCTTCACCCTCGTTTTCGGCGAGCTTGTACCCAAGCGTGTCGCGATGAGGCACAAGGAAAAGCTTGCAAAGCACGTTTGCGGCGTGATATCCTTCCTTGCAGCCGCATTGAAGCCTATAATTTGGCTGCTCACCGTTTCCACAAATGCGGTGCTCCGCCTTTTCGGGATCGACCCGGAGGCAAAGGAGGACCCTGTTTCGGAGGATGACATCGTTCTGATGCTCGATGCGGGCGCGGACGAAGGCAGCCTGAAGCAGGACGATATCGAGCTGATAAAGAACGTATTCAAGCTCGACAGGCTTTCCGCGGAGGATGTAATGACCCCGCGCAAAAACGTGGTTTTTGTTTCCGCGGATTCCACGCCGGAGGAAATACTCACCACTGTCGAAACCGAGGGATATTCGCGCCTGCCCGTTATCGGCAGCGACGAGGACAACGTTGTCGGCATACTTTATGCCCGCGATTTTCTTTTGAGAAAGGATAATCCCGGGTTCAGCCTTGCGGATGTAATGGTACAGCCGATATTCGTGCCCGAAACGATACATCTCGATGTTCTGTTCCGCGATATGCAGAAGGACCACAACCACATTGTTATCGCAGTGAACGAGTTCGGCGAAACCTCCGGCATTGTAACGCTCGAGGACATTATCGAAGAGATTTTCGGCGAGATATGGGATGAACGAGACGAAGCGGTGGAAAATATCACGCAGTTGGACAAAACGACCTACCGCGTGCTTTCCGGCACGCCGATCGGCGACTTTTTCGAATATTTCGATATTGAAGCCGACGAAGAGCCTGAATCATCGACAGTCAACGGCTGGCTGACAGAGATCGCAGGCACGATACCGGATATCGGATATTCCTTCGATTTTCACGGGCTAAACATAACCGTGACAAAAGCCAACGATATCATGACACTCGAAATCACCGTAAAACGCACGGAATCGCCGGAAAAGAACGGCACCGTGCAGGAATCGGAAAACACTGTGGCGGTTTGAAATCAATAAACAAAACGGCTGTGCTTTGAGCACAGCCGTTTTTTTATCCGATATAACGTACTTTGCAGGCAAATTCCGCGCCGAACAGCGGCTCGAAAAGAGCGTGATATTCGCCGAAGGGTATCGGGGATACGGACATGATCTCCATATCCACCCCGAGCAGATCGACCAGATAACCGTTGGCGGAAAAGCCGTTTCTTTCGTAAAAAGCCTTTCTCCGCAGGCGAAGATCCCCTTTGTCCGCAAGCGAAGCGGTGCTTTCGATCTCCAAAACGATATTGCTGCCCGGATACCTCCGCTTCAAAAGCGAAAGTATTTCCGTGCCGATCCCATTGCCGCGATATTGCGGGCACACCGCAAGGTAATCCAAAAGGACATACCCGCCGTCCGAAAGCGTAAAAACTATCGCAGCGGGCGAACCGGCATCATCAACGGCGCACAGCAGCTCCGCGCTGCCCTCGAACTGCTTGCAGAGAAGCAGATCAAACGGCTTCCGTTCGCTTTCGGGGAAGGCTTCCAGATACAGCCTTTCGGCAAATTCCAGCCTTTCCGGCGTGTCAAGCGCGCTTTCAAGCCTCATACAGACCTCCGTATCTCGTATCCAGCAGAGCCGCGCCGATCATGCCGCCGATCCCGCGCAGGGAGGAAAGACCGATGCGTGCATGGTCGATTATGTAGGGAGCAAGAAGCTCGTGAAGCTCCTCACCTTCGGCGGAAACGCCGCCCGAAAGCACAAGCACTTCCGGCTGGAAGACCATTATCATGGAATTTATACCCACGGCAAGCAGCTTTACATAGCTTTCGACCACTTCCCTTGCCGTTTCGCAACCGCTGCGCATCGCCTTGAAGGCGGTGGTGCCGTCGACCCCGGATTCGGCAAGATGCGCAAGTATGCTTTGGGGCTCATCGTAAACCGCTTTTTGTGTCATATTTATGAGCGCCGTACCGGAGGCAAACTGTTCAAAGCAGCCGTAAAGCCCGCATTCACAGCGCACGGGGTGATCATACTTGATGATGAAATGACCGAATTCGCCCGCGCGGTTGTTATAGCCGCGGTAAATCTTGCCGTCGATCATCACCGCGCCGCCGATACCTGTCCCGATGGTTATCAGCACGACATCCGAAAGCCCCTTGCAGACACCCGCAGCCGCCTCGCCGATAAGCGCGACATTCGCATCGTTATCGATGGAAACACGCAGCCCCGTGGCTTCGGCGACGCGCGCGGCAATCGGTTCGCCGCGGAACGGAAGGTTACCGGCGATCTCCACGACACCGAGCTTGGGATTTACACGCCCGGCAGAGCCTATTCCGATCGAAACGACATTATATTTTTCCTGCAATTTACGGCAGCCGTCGATGATCGAGGTGATTATCGCTTCGGCAGAGGCATGCTTTCCCGTGGGGATCCTGCTTACCTCCGCAACGGCGAAATCCTCCGAAACAACGCCGAGCTTAACGCTTGTCCCGCCTATATCGACACCTATTCTGTAATCCATCAGAACCTCCGGACACCTTCGACAAACACCGCTTTTATATTCAGATCTCCGTCGCAGACAATGAAATCGGCATATCTGCCCTCGAGTATGCAGCCGCGCTCCGACTCCAGCCCCAAAGCCTTTGCGGGGTTTTTGGAAGCCATTACCGAGATGTCCTCGAGCGGCACACCCATTTTCAGCAGGTTCTTTGCGCCCTCGAGCATACTGACACAGCTTCCGGCGATCCTGCCCTCCGTATTGCGGCAGATACCGTTTTCGACGATCCTTTCGTGGCCGTCGACATTATATACCCCGTCGCCCAGGCCGGACATGACACCAGCATCGGATATGAGTGTCACACCCGAAGCACCCTTGGCGGCAAGCACAAGCTTTATCGCCGGGGCGTAAACATGAACAAGATCGCATATCATTTCGCAATTTATGCGTTCGTCCGTCAGCGCAAGCCCGATAATGCCGGGATCGCGGTGAGTAAACGGGCGCATCGCATCAAAAATGTGTGTTGCCTTTGCAGCGCCGGTATCCGCCCCGGCAAGTGCCTGCTCGTATGTCGCATCCGTATGCCCGAGCGAGGCTGTCACGCCGTGTGCGGCGGCATATGCAATGGCTTCAAGAGCGTTTTCGCGCTCCGGAGCGATCGTCATCAGCTTCCAGAAGCCTTCGCCCGCAGCGCACAGCGCCTCCATTGCGGGAATATCGCATTCCACCTTCGGCGGGTGCATGACTCCTGTCTTTTTATAAGAAACAAAGGGGCCTTCCGTGTGAATGCCGAGTATTGCGGCGCCGCGGGATTCCTTTTTGCTTTCGCGCAGGATATTCTTCATCGCCGCAGCCGTTTGCTCCACGGGGAGCGCGCGCACGGTGGCGGCAAAGCCTGTCACGCCCTTGGAGGCAAGATACACCCTTGCCTTTTCGAAATCCTCATCCGCGGAAGCAAATTCAACACCGACACTGCCATGGACGTGTTCGTCTATAAAGCCGGGGATAACGTAAAGCCCTTCGGCATCGAAATCATCCGCATCCACCGGAAAGACGCCGCGCTGGTAAATCCTGCCGTTTGCAAAGCGGATATCAAAGCGTTCAAAACGGTCGTTCGCGCCGTTTAATACAATACCGTTTCTGATCTGCATTTTATCAGCCCTCTAAATCGCGTATCATTCTGTTGAGGTTTTCGCTGCCTATCGTGACACCGTCCTCTACCGTTTCAAGCCCTTCGAATTCGAGCGAAACAAATCCGTCGTAACCGGAATTCTTTATTGCCGCAAGGATCTGGAACGTGGGCACATCACCGTGACCGAATATAGTGGAACGGCGGAAGTTGCCGGATCTCGAACGGTTGTAGCCCCTGCCGGGGTTATATACCATACCGGATTTGGTGAACACATCCTTGGCATGAACATGAACAATAAGCTCCAGAAGCCGCGAAACGGCGACATCGCATTTCTCGTCCACGCCGCCGAAGTTGCCCATATCGCACAGGAAGCGGTAATTTGTATTGTTTACGGCGGTGAAAAGCTCCAGCATACGGTTGCTGTCCTGAAGCAATCTGCCGTGGTTTTCGGTACAGGTCATAACGCCGACGCTCTTTGCATAATCGGCAACCTTGGAAACATAGGGTGCAACTCTTTCGATGACCGCCTTGTAGGTCTTTACGCCCTCGAAGTTTGCGGGGTAGCCCCACGCGATATCGTGGCGGAGAAGCGGGATACCGCATTTTGCGGCGATATCTATATGTGCACAGAGCCTTTCGACCTCCGCATCGAGATCATCCTTGCTGAAATCCGCGCCGGTGGTATATATCGGAACCTCCAAGCCGACCTTATGCGCGTGCTCGGTAAGCGCAAGCGCGTAATCCTCCTTGGTGTAGCCCTCCGGAGGATTATCGTCCAAAACAAACTCCACGCCCGCACAGCCGAGCGCTTTTGTTTTGTCTATCGCATCGAACCGAGTAAAATCGCCGGAATAGAGGCGGTGGAAGCTATATGTGCTTATGCAGCTTTTCATTTTAATATCTCCTTATAATACAATTTCCCTGCCGGCAGCGGCGGAATCGTAAATGCCCTGAAGCATCTGCTGCATCTGAACAGCCTGCTCGATGGGGTATTTGGTGTTCCTATCGCCGCGAAGTACATGATCGGCAAAATGCTCGATTTCCAGCTTGAAGCGGTCGCCGGAGGTATCGACGGTGATCTGATCGGTGCTGAGATATTCGTTTCTTTCGCCGTATATCGTCAGCGGTTCGACAAGCGCGCCGGCTTTTGTGCCGCAGATGACCGTTTCGCTCTTGGATTCGCAGTTGATCGCCCAGCTTGCCTCAAATACCATCACCGCACCGTTTTCGAAATGTATCACGCCTGCGCCGGAATCCTCGCAGTCGAACTTATTATCCGGGCAGGGCGTACCCTGCCATCTGCCGACTCCCTTTGTCTGATAATCGCCAATCTCCGTGAATACATTCGCGGAAACGCGCACCGGCTTCGGGCAGCCCATCAGATACCACGCGGCATCTATACGGTGAACGCCGATATCGATGATCGGACCGCCGCCGGATGTATTTTTATCCGTGAACCAGCCTGTCGGCGTGCCGCGGCGGCGTATATTGGAGGTTTTTGCATAATAAACCTTGCCGAGCTCACCGCGATCGTAAAGCTCGCGCAGATACATATTTTCGGATTTGAATCTGGAAGGAACAGCGAGCAGGAAGACAACGCCCGCATCGTTTATCGCCTTCTGCATTTTTAATCCTTCGGAAAGGTTCATCGCAAGGGGCTTTTCGCACAGAACGTGCTTGCCCGCGTTCGCGGCGGCAACACACACCTCCGAATGTGCGTTATTCCAGGTGCAGATATCCACGGCTTCAATATCCGATTTTTGAAGCATTTCTTCCACAGAGGAATAAACCTGCGCGATCCCGAACTTTTCAGCAGCCGCCTTTGCACGGTCGAGATTGATATCGCATATCGCCGCGGGGATGGCGTTGCTGCATTTTGCATATGCGGGAAGATGTGCATTTGTACCGATATTGCCGGCGCCGACAACGCCGATCTTCAATTTTTCCATTAGACATTCTCCTAAACAAACATCTTTTTACAATGCTTTATATATCACAATGCGCCCGAAAAGTCAATCAGTTACAGTAAATATTGACAACGCGCCCGGTTTAATTTATAATACCCATGGTGATGAAAATGCTATACGGCAACTTTGTGGAAAACGATATATGGGCGGGAAAATACTACTGCCCCGAATGCGGAAAGCAAATGGACTTTTACCTTGCGCGGGTATACTACCGCGTAAAGCTGTTCCGCGGCGCGACGATATTCTCGCGCTTCAAAAAGCGGGTCTGCATCTGTGAAAAATGCGGTTCCTGCAAGGTGCTCGACCGCGCGGAATATAACGAAATGCACACGGAAGCAGTTGCACGCGCACGACGCGGCGAGTTTCCGGCGCGCATTATCGCGCGTGATTTCTCCCCACGCAGCATAAAGCTTTATCGCAAGCTGACGGTATCCTCGCTCGCCTGCGCGCTCGCGCTTTTATGTGCGCTCACCGCCTTCGGAGCGTTTTCCGGCGGCAATGCAGTTTACGTTATTATTGCCGCACTTCTCACGCTGCTTTGCGGTTATATCGGCGTGAAATACACCCGCCGGTTACAGGATGCCGTCATGAAAAAGGCCATATTCGACTATTTCGGCAAAAGCAAAGAAAAGTAGGAATAAACCGCAAAACAAAAAATCAAGGGCGGCCCAGTAAAGGGTCGCCCTTTTGACGTTTGCGTATAAGGCAAGGGCGGACTTATTTGTCTTCCTTCTTATCTGCCTTTTTTTCGTAAACCTTTTCCGCACCGACAAGCTCGATAATAGCCATTTCGGCGCCGTCGCCTCTCCTGGGGCCGATCTTGAGAACGCGGGTGTAACCGCCGTTTCTTTCGTCGTAAAGAGGAGCGATCTGGGTGAAGAGCTTATAAACCACGCTTTCCTTTTTGAGGAACGCGATAGCCTGTCTTTTTGCGACAAGAGTGTTCTTCTTGCCGAGAGTTATCATTTTATCAGCAAGCGCGCTGACTTCGGCAGCACGGGTAGCGGTCGTTTCGATCCTTCCGTTTTCGAGAAGGAAGGTGACCATACCCCTGAGCATAGACATTCTATGCGCGGTCGGTCTGCCAAGTTTTCTGGTTCCGGGCATTTCGTTTGCCTCCTTATTTAATACTCATTCGCCGATCAGTCATCCGACTTGCGAAGCGAGAGCCCAAGGGAATCAAGCTTCTGAATGACTTCTTCAAGCGATTTTTTGCCGAGGTTTCTGACTTTTATCATGTCCTCCTCGGTCCTGTTGGTAAGATCTTCAACGGTATCGATGCCCGCGCGTTTAAGGCAATTGAAGCTTCTTACAGACATATCCAGCTCCTCGATCGTCATCTCGAGCACTTTTTCCTTCTTTGTTTCTTCCCTATCCACCATGATTTCCGTATTAGCGGTATCGGCGGAAAGCTCTACAAACAAATTGAGATGCTCTGTGATAATCTTTGCGGCAAGCGAAACGGCTTCCTTCGCATCGATGGTGCCGTTTGTTGTCACGTCAAGCTCGAGCTTGTCGTAATCGGTAATATTGCCCACACGGGTATTGGAAACCGTGAAATTAGCTTTGTAGACCGGAGTGAAGATAGAGTCGGTGTAGATGACGCCTATAACCGGCGATTCGGCAGCGGCTTTATTCTTCTCCGAGGAAACATATCCTCTGCCGTGTTCGAAAGTAATCTCCATGAAGAAGGGTGCGCCGGATTCTACCGTCGCAATGTGGTGATCGGGATTAAGTATTTCGATGTCCGAATCCACCTGAATATCGCCTGCGGTAACTTCACCGCCGCGAACATCTATAATACAGGTCTTCGGCTGCTGGCAATGAAGCTTCGCAACGATACCCTTGACATTAAGGATTATTTCGGGTACATCCTCTTTCACACCGGGAACGGTGGAAATTTCGTGAAGCACTCCGTCGATCTTGACGCTTGATGCCGCAACACCGGGCAACGAGCTCATAAGAACACGGCGAAGCGAGTTCCCGAGAGTAATACCATAGCCTCTTTCCAGTGGTTCGACAACGAATACACCGTGTGTTCCGTCCTCGCTCATTTCGGCGGTGACGATGCTCGGTCTTTCGATTTCGATCATTCTGTTTACCTCCTCGTTTTAGTGGAACTTCTGTTATCCGGAAGTTATTATTTCGAATACAGCTCGACGATAAGATGCTCTTCGAACGGGAAGTCTATATCCTCGCGCTTCGGAAGCTCTTTGATCGTTGCAACGATATTCTCCTTATCGACATCCATCCAAGCGGGTATGGTTCTTGCGTTGATATCCTCGATAAGCATTTTAAATTTGCCGAGCTTGCGGCTGTTTTCCTTCAAAGCAACAACATCGCCCTTGCTTACTTCGTAGGAAGGAATGTTGACCTTCTTGCCGTTGACGGTGAAGTGGCCGTGAAGAACGAGCTGGCGTGCTTCCTTGCGGCTTTCCGCCATGCCCATGCGGTAAACTACGTTGTCGAGTCTGCGCTCGATCATGGTGAGAAGGTTCTCGCCGGTCTGGCCTTCTTTTCTGTCGGCCTTTTCAAAGTAGTTCTTAAACTGCTTTTCGAGAATGCCATAATACCTCTTTGCCTTCTGCTTTTCGCGAAGCTGGAGGCTGTATTCCTTGACTCTTCTCCTGTTATTGGCAGCACCGTGCTGGCCGGGTGCCTGTGCCCTGCGGTTGAGCGAGCACTTATCCGAGTTGCATCTTTCGCCCTTAAGGTGCAGCTTGCAGCCTTCTCTGCGGCAAAGGCGGCAGGAAGGGCCTGTATATCTTGCCATGTGTTACCTCCGTTAATGTTATACGCGTCTTCTCTTCGGCGGTCTGCAGCCGTTATGAGGAATAGGCGTAACGTCTTTAATGAGTGTGATGTCGAGACCGGCTACCTGCAGCGATCTGATCGCAGCTTCTCTGCCCTGACCGGGACCCTTTACGAAAACCTCTACGGTCTTCATACCGTGCTCCATAGCAGCCTTTGCAGCGGTTTCGGCAGCCATCTGAGCGGCAAACGGGGTGGATTTACGGGAACCTCTGTAACCGAGTTCGCCCGCGGATGCCCAGGATATTGCGTTACCCTGCATATCGGTAATGGTCACGATAGTGTTGTTGAAGCTCGACTGGATATGCGCCTGGCCTCTTTCGACATTCTTTCTTTCGCGGCGTCTTTTGACAACCGTTTTTTTCTGTACTTTTGCCATATTGTTCGCAATCCTCCTTTACTTCTTCTTGTTTGCAATGGTCTTGACGGGGCCTTTTCTGGTTCTTGCGTTCGTCTTGGTGCGCTGACCGCGAACGGGAAGTCCCTTTCTGTGCCTCGTTCCGCGATAGCAGTCGATTTCGGTCATTCTCTTGATGTTAAGAGCGACTTCACGCCTGAGATCGCCTTCGACGACGTATTCGTTTTCGATAACGTCACGGAGCTTTGCGATATCTTCCTCGGTAAGATCCTTGCATCTGGTATCGGGATTGATGCCGGTCTTTTCGAGAATTTCGTTGGAGCGGCTTCTGCCTATACCGTAGATATAAGTCAGACCGATCTCAACCCTTTTTGCGTTGGGAATATCAACACCGGAAATACGAGCCATATTTTACTCTCCTATCCTTGTTTCTGCTTGTGCTTCGGATTTTCGCAAATGACCATTACCTTGCCCTTGCGCTTGATAATCTTGCACTTTTCGCACATTTTCTTTACAGAAGGTTTTACTTTCATTTTTTACCTCCATTCAGATTACTTTGCTCTGAAAGTTATTCTACCCTGGCTGAGGTCATAGATGGAAACCTCCACGGTGACCTTATCGCCGGGTACGACTTTGATATAATTCATACGCATTTTCCCCGAAATGTGAGCGGTGACTATGTGCCCGTTGGTAAGCTTTACCTTGAACACGGTGTTGGGGAGCACCTCAACAACAACGCCTTCACATTCGATTACATCGGTTTTAGCCAGAATAATTCCTCCTTTACTGTACATCCGCAAGCCCTGCCGCAGCGCCGACAGCTTCGCGTATGAAGCGGTTTGTCAGCCTGGATTCCGGCAAAGCGGCAACGGGTAGCTCGGGTTCGAGCGGTTTGATATGCATCAGCTTTTTCTTCTTCGGATGCTCGACCTTTCTTGTACGCCCATCCGCAATAAGAACATAGCCTTCGTCATCGGCATAGCCGACAACAGCGCATATACATCCTTTGTCGCGCCCCGCAAGAGACACGACCAAATGTCCTAACAAGTCGTCCATAAACTCCTCGTCAAGCCGGGTCGGTAAGTATTTCGACACCGTTATTCGTTATCGCGACGGTGTTTTCGTAATGAGAGGAAAGCCTGCCGTCCTTCGTGACGACCGTCCACTCGTTCGGAAGCACCCGCACCGAATATGTGCCGGCATTGACCATCGGCTCGATCGCTATTGTCATACCCGGACGCAGCCGCAGCCCGTGCCCGGCGATACCGTAGTTGGGGACTTCGGGATCCTCGTGGAGTTCCCTGCCGACACCGTGGCCGACATATTCCCGAACCATGGAATAGCCGAAGCTTTCACAATAGCTCTGTATTGCATGACCGACATCGCCCAGCCGGGCGCCTTCTTTTATGGCGGAGATACCTTCATAAAAGCTCTGCCTTGTCACGCCGATGAGTTGTTTCGCTTCCTCGGTTATCTCGCCGACGGCAAACGTCGCCGCACAGTCGCCGTGATAGCCCTTATAGAATGCACCGACGTCGATCTTGACTATATCGCCGTTTTTCAGCACCCTTGAGGAGGAAGGAATACCGTGAATGATCTCATCGTTAACACTGATGCACGCCGAAGCGGGAAAGCCGCCGTAACCGAGAAACGAAGGTGTCGCCCCGTGAGAGAGGATACACTTCTTTATCTCGCGGTCGATATGCGCGGTGGAAACGCCCTCGCGGACATTTTCACCGCCTATCTCCCTGGCGATAGCGGCTATTCTGCCCGCATCGCGCATCCGGATGATCTGTTCACCCGATTTCAAGGTAATCATATTCCGAGGACCTTCTTTACATGAGCGGTAACTTCCGCCGGTTCCATGCGCCCGTCGACGGACACAAGAAGTTCCTTTTCCTTATAGTAACCGATAAGGGGTTCGGTCTCGCCGTGATATATATCAAGGCGATGCTTCACGACCTCCGGCTTATCGTCGGCACGGAGAGTGAGCTCCGCCCCGCACTTATCGCAGGTCGTGCCGTCCTTAGACGGATTATGCTTCACATGGTAGCTTGCGCCGCAGCCGGGGCAGACACGTCTGCCGCTCATGCGTTCGACGATATCCTCGTCGGGCACATCTATCATAAGCACCTTGTCTATGCCGGCGCCCATTTCTTCGAGCGCCTCTGCCTGAGGAATGGTGCGGGGAAAGCCGTCAAGAATGAAGCCGCCCTTGCAATCCTCTTTTGAAATGCGTTCCTTTACGATGCCGATAACCACATCATCCGAAACGAGCGATCCTTCGGATATCGCCTTCTGTGCCGAAAGCCCGAGAGGAGTCTGTTCGCGGATGGCTTCGCGCAGCATCGCGCCGGTGGAAAGTGTGGGGATCCCGAGCAGGGCGGATATGATATCCGCCTGCGTGCCCTTGCCTGCGCCCGGAGGTCCAAACAGAATGATGTTCATGCCGTTTGCGACTCCTTAATCAAGAAAACCCTTGTAATGACGCATGGTGATCTCGCTTTCGAGGACGTGCGTGGTTTCGAGCGCAACGGAGACGATGATTATCATCGAGGTGCCGCCGAAAACGAGAACTCTGAACGCATCGATGTTTGTCCAGGAAAGGAGGACCGGGAATATCGCCATGAAGGAAAGGAAGAAGGAACCGATAAGGGTAACTCTGTTCACTACCTTCTTGACATAATCCGCGGTGGGCTTGCCCGGTCTGTAACCGAGTATCGTACCGCCGTTCTTTTTGAGGTTGTTTGCAACTTCGACGGTGTTGAAGGATATCGACAGGTAGAAGTAAGCAAATGCAACGATAAGCACAAAGAGCGTGAGCACATAGAACGGATACTGCGAGCTCGAGGAGAAGTATTTTTCAATACCGCTCTGCCACGAAGGAATGATAAGCGCAAGCGTTGCGGGAACCATTACGACGGAGTTCGCAAAGATTATCGGCATAACGCCGCTCATGAGAACCTTTATGGGAAGTGTCGTATTGGCGCCGCCGTACATTTTTCTGCCGACCTGGCGCTTTGCATACTGCACGTTAAGACGGCGTTCCGAATTCGAGAAGAATACGGTGAGCACGATAATGAGCAGAAGAACGGCAACCGCAAGGAAGACATACAGGTACTGCATACCGCCGATTTTGAGGAGCGCGATCATTCTGAGAAGGAGCGGAGCGCCTCTGGAAACGATATTCGCGAAAAGGATCATGGAGATACCGTTGCCGATACCCTTTTCATCGATACGTTCGCCCGTCCACATGACAAGCGATGCACCGGCTGTAAGGCAGGCGACGATAACCACACCGGCGAACCAGTGATCCATAACGAGGTTGGAGTAATTGCTTTTGATCGTGATGTAATAACCGTAACCGGTTATTGCAGCAAGCGCGATGGTAACGTAGCGTGTTATTTTCTGGAGCTTTTCCTGACCTTCGGGGCCGCTCTTGGACATACGTTCAAGAGCAGGTATCGCGATAGTCAGAAGCTGAATAACGATAGATGCCGTAATATACGGGCTGACACCCAAGGCAAAGAGAGTACCCTGTGAGAACGCTTCACCGGAAAGAAGATTGAAGTATCCGAGAAGTGTTTCGCCTGCCTGATCCATCATGCTTGAGAGCGCCGCACCGTTGATATACGGTACGGGGATGGCCGAGCCAAGACGGTAAAGCACGATGATCAACGCTGTAAAGAGTATTTTCTTTTTGATTTCGGGGATCTTCCACGCATTACCGAAGACGCGGAACATTATATCACCTCAGCCTTTCCGCCTGCTGCCTCGATCTTCTCCTTTGCACTGGCGGAGAAAACAGCCGCTTTTACGGTAAGAGCCTTAGTGAGTTCGCCGTTCGCGAGGACCTTAAGACCGTCGAAACGGTTCTTGATGACCTTGTCGGCAATGAGTTTTTCGATATCCACAACAGTGCCTGCTTCGTATTTTTCAAGTGTCTTGAGATTTACGATAGCATACTGCTTGGAAAAGTGATTGGTAAAACCTCTCTTCGGAAGTTTTCTGTACAACGGGAGCTGACCGCCCTCGAAGCCCGGTCTGACACCGCCGCCGGAACGCGCGTTCTGACCTTTGTGTCCCTTACCGGCAGTCTTGCCGTTGCCGCTGCCCGCGCCTCTGCCCTTTCTGTAATTGGGCCTGGTGGAGCCGGCTGCCGGAGAAAGCTCATGAAGCTTCATAACTTTATCCTCCTATTATTAAACTAAGTTACTCAGCATCTTCGACACTGATAAGGTGAGAGATGAGTTTGATCTTGCCCTCGACCGCGGGGTTGGAATCGATCACCTTGAAATCGCCGGGCTTGCGAAGTCCGAGCGAATTCGCGGTAGCGATATGATTCTTCTTGCGGGCGATAAGGCTCTTTGTAAGAGTGATCTTGATTTTTGCCATTTCCCGTCCCTCCTTAGTTTGCGAGCGATTCGACGCTTATGCCGCGCATTCTCGCAACTTCTTCGGCTGTGCGGAGCTCTTTAAGAGCTTCGAAGGTAGCCTTGACAACGTTTGCGGGATTGCCGGAGCGGAGCGACTTGGCACGGATATCACGGATACCTGCGCTGTCGAGCACCGCACGCATCGTACCGCCGGCGATGATACCGGTACCGGGAGCGGCGGGCTTGAGAAGCACTCTGCCGGCTCCGAATTCACCGATAACCTCGTGCGGGATGGTGGTGCCTTTAAGGGAAACCGAAACGACATTTTTCTTTGCTGCTTCGATCGCTTTATTGATAGCGTCCGGAACTTCGGCTGCCTTGCCGATGCCGTAGCCGATATGGCCGGCACCGTCGCCGACAACCACAAGTGCGGCGAAGCGTGCGATACGACCGCCCTTGACGGTCTTGGAAACTCTCTTGGTGTCTATGAGGGTCTCTTTGAGTTCGAGTGCGTTGTAATCTGTCTTCATGGTTACCCTCCTTAAAACTTCAATCCGGCTTCGCGGGCTGCTTCCGCAAGGGCCTTAACGCGACCGTGATAGATGTAGCCGCCTCTGTCGAAAACAACGGTTGTGATGTTGTTTGCGAGAGCTCTTTCGGCGATAAGCTTGCCGACCTTGCCGGCCGCTTCGACATTGCCGCCCTCGTTACCGAATTCCTTTTCGGTGCTGGAAGCGGCGACGAGAGTCTTTCCGACGGCGTCGTCGATCACCTGCGCGTAGATGTTATCGTTGGAACGATATACGCAAAGGCGGGGTCTTTCGGTGGTACCGGAGATTTTCGCTCTGACTCTTTTATGTCTGTAAAGTCTGTTTTTGTTCTTATCTTCACGACTTACCATAGTTTTATTCTCCTTTCACCTATTTACTGGCTTTGCCGGCCTTACGCCTGATCTTTTCATCGGAATACTTGATCCCCTTGCCGAGGTAGGGCTCGGGAGGTCTCTTTCCTCTGATCTCGGCGGCAAGCTGACCGACCTGCTGCTTATTTGCGCCGCCCACAACGATCGTCGTGGGCGAGGGAACCTCGTAGGTGATTCCTTCGGGTTCCTCGAAATAAACAGGGTGCGAATAGCCGATATTCAGGACAAGGCGCTTGCCTTCCTTCGCCGCCTTATAGCCGACGCCGTTGATATCGAGCTGCTTTTTGTAGCCTTCCGTAACGCCGACGACCATGTTATGGATAAGCGTTCTGGAAAGGCCGTGGAGCGATCTGTTTTCCTTGGTATCATCGGGGCGCTTCACATGAAGCTCCGCGCCGTTCTGTTCGATGACCATGGCGGGATCGATCTTTTCGGAAAGGGTACCCTTCGGGCCGGTAACAGTGACGACATTCTTCGCGTCGACATCGACCTTGACGCCTGCGGGTACGGTAATGGTCATTCTGCCTATTCTGGACATTTTACTTCCTCCTTACCATACGAACGCAAGCACTTCGCCGCCGACGTTCTGCTTACGCGCTTCTTTGTCTGTCATGATTCCCTTGGAGGTAGAGATTATAGCGACGCCGAGGCCGTTCTTTACCTTGGGGAGTTCCTGGCTGGACGCGTAAATGCGGAGGCCGGGCTTGGAGACCCTGCGAAGTCCCTGGATGATTCTCTGTTTGTTTTCGCCGTATTTCAGCGTGATGGTGATGACACCCTGTTTGTTGTCATCGGTTACTTCATACGCCTTGATATAGCCTTCATCGAGAAGGATCTTGGCGATAGCCTTTTTCAAATTCGAAGCAGGGATCTCGACCGTTTCATGCTTTGCGGTGTTCGCATTGCGAATACGGGTGAGCATATCTGCTACTACATCGGTGATTTGCATATCCGTTTTCCTCCTCTTTTTTTACCAGCTGGCTTTCTTCACGCCGGGGATCTCGCCCTTATAGGCGAGTTCGCGGAAGCAGATACGGCAGATACCGTATTTGCGAAGATAGGCGTGAGGTCTGCCGCAGATCTTGCATCTGTTGTATTGACGGGTGGAAAACTTCGGCGTTTTCTGCTGTTTGAGTATCATTGATTTCTTAGCCATTTCAGTTTACCTCCCATTAGTCCTTTGCGAACGGAGCGCCGAGAAGCGTAAGAAGCTCTTTTGCTTCCTCGTCGGTGTTCGCGGTGGTTACGAATATGATATCCATACCTCTGATCTTATCGATCTTGTCGTATTCCATTTCGGGGAATATGAGCTGTTCCTTGATACCGATGGAGTAATTCCCGCGACCGTCGAATGAGTTGGGGTTGATACCCTTGAAGTCCCTGACGCGCGGAAGCGCGAGGTTGAAGAACTTATCAACGAATTCGTACATATTTTCGTGGCGGAGAGTTACCTTCGCACCGATCTTCATGCCCGCACGGAGCTTGAAGTTGGATACCGATTTCTTTGCGACGGTGGGAACAGCCTTCTGACCGCTGATCATGGTAAGATCGCCGATGATGTTATCGATGACCTTGGGGTTATCCTTCGCATCGCTTTCGCAGCAGTTGATGACAACCTTTTCAAGACGCGGGATCTGCATCGGGCTCTTGTAATTGAACTTGTTCATCAAAGCGGGAACAACATCGCTGTTGTAGTAATCTTTCAATCTAGACATTTATGTTATTCCTCCTGCTTAAAGTGTTTCGCCGCACTTGATGCAGACACGGCTTCTTTCGCCATCAGCCGCGCGGACGTGCTTGACTCTGCGGCCTGCCTGGCATTTCGGGCAGTAAAGCATGACCTTGGAAGCGTAAATAGCGCCTTCGGTCTTGACAATGCCGCCGGTTTCGCCCTGCTTTCTGGGCTTTACATGCTTGGAAACGATGTGGACGCCTTCAACGATGACCTTGCCCTCGTCGGGGGAAACGCCGATGACCTTGCCGACAGTCTTTTCCTTGCCGTTTGCGTAATTGCCGGAGATAACGACAACGGTATCGCCGGTCTTAACATGCATTTTTTTGCTCATTGATACTGCCTCCTCAAACCACTTCGGGCGCGAGGGAGAGGATCTTCATATATCCTTTTTCGCGCAGTTCTTTTGCGACCGGGCCAAAAATACGGGTGCCCTTCGGTTCCTTGTCATCCTGGATGAGAACGGCTGCGTTGTCATCAAAGCGGACATAGGATCCGTCGCTTCTTCTCGTGGGCTGAACGGTTCTCACGACGACTGCCTTAACGACATCGCCCTTCTTTGCAACTCCGCCCGGAGCTGCCTTCTTTACGGAGCAGACGATAACATCGCCCACGCCCGCATAGCGTCTGCCGGTGCCGCCAAGAACTCGGATGCACAACAATTCTTTTGCGCCGGTGTTGTCAGCGACCTTCAAACGGGACTCTTGCTGTAACATTGTGTACCTCCTGAATTACTTAGCCTTCTCGATGATTTCAACGAGACGCCAGTTCTTGTCTTTGGAGAGCGGGCGGGTTTCCATGATCATGACCTTGTCGCCGACGCGGCATTCGTTGTTTTCGTCATGAACCTTAAAGCGAACCGTTCTCTTGATTATCTTTTTATAAAGAGGATGCTTGACGTTATCGCGGATGGCGACGACGACAGTTTTGTCCATCTTATCGGAGACGACAGTGCCGACTCTGGTTTTTCTGAGAGCTCTTTCCATCGTTCTTTATCCTCCTTATGCTTTTTCGGCAAGCTCTTTTTCGCGAAGCACGGAAAGGAGCCTTGCTATGGTTTTCTTGGTTTCGACTATCTGCATGGGATTGTCGAGCTGGTTGATAGAATGCTTGAAACGAAGGTTAAACAGCGCTTCCTTCTGCTCTGCAAGATTCTTCTGCAGTTCAGGGATCGGCATTTCTCTGATTTCTTTAATGTTCATAATCTAACCTCCTATTTGTTGAGATCGGCCTTGGAGGCGAACTTGCATTTGAGCGGGAGCTTGTGCGAGGCAAGACGCATTGCTTCGCGCGCTTCTTCCTCGGTAATGCCGTCCATTTCGAACATAACTCTGCCCGGCTTGACAACGGCGACCCAGTATTCCGGAGAACCTTTACCGGAACCCATGCGGGTTTCGGCGGGCTTTTCGGTAACGGGCTTATCGGGGAATATCTTTATCCAGACATTACCGCCGCGCTTGACGTATCTTGTCATAGCGACACGGGCAGCTTCAATCTGGTTGCTGGTGACCCATGCGGGTTCCATTGCGACAAGCCCATAGGAGCCGTGAGTGATGGTGTTGCCTCTGTAAGCGCGACCGGTCATTCTGCCCCTCTGGACACGTCTGTATTTAACTCTCTTGGGCATTAACATTAGCGTCTACCTCCTTCGCGTGCCGAGGAACGCTTGACTTCGGGAAGCACTTCGCCCTTGTAGATCCATACCTTGATACCGATCTTACCGTAGGTGGTGTTTGCCTCCCAGAAGCCGTAGTCGATATCGGCTCTGAGGGTCTGAAGGGGAATTGTCCCTTCGTGATAATGTTCGCTTCTTGCGATCTCGGCGCCGCCGAGACGGCCGGAAACGGCGATCTTGATACCTTTTGCCTGCAATCTCATCGTTCTGCCGATCGCCTGCTTCATGGCGCGGCGGAAGGAGATACGCTTCTCGAGCTGTGCCGCGATATTTTCGGCGACAAGCTGAGCGTTGAGATCGGGCTGTCTGATCTCGACAACCTTTACGTCAACGGTAACGTTTGCGGGGACTTTAAGGAAATCGGCAATGACGTGCTTGAGCTTTTCGATTTCCGTGCCGCCCTTACCGATAACGATGCCGGGCTTTGCGCAGTGGATGATGACTCTCACGCGGCTGTTGTCGCGTTCGATCTCGATCTCCGGTACGCCCGCCTGCATAAGGCGTTCTTTAAGGAACTTTCTGAGTTTGTAATCGGATACGATGGTATCGCCGAAGACTTCGTCCTTTGCATACCAACGGGAACTCCAATCCTTGATGACGCCGACACGAAGACCGTGCGGATTAACTTTCTGTCCCATTAGTTATGCCTCCTGTCTTTCTCTGAGTACGATAGTAACATGAGAAGCCCTCTTCAGTATCCTGAACGCCCTGCCCTGAGCGCGGGGGCGGACTCTCTTCATGTTTTTGAGGATGCCGGGAGTGACAAAGCATTCCGCGACATAAAGCTTTTCCACATCCATACCGAAGTTGTGATCAGCATTTGCAACGGCGGATTTGAGAAGCTTTTCGATATCCTCGCAAACAAGCTTGTTTGTGTTTTTGAGTATTGCGGCAGCGACCGCAACATCCTTGCCTCTGATGAGGTCGAGCACTATCTTCACCTTGCGCGGTGTAACGCGAAGCTGTTTAAGATATGCCCTGGATTCCTTGTTTTCCACAGTTTATTCTCCTTTCAACCTCATTAGCTGTTCGAAGTCTTGGAGCCGGAATGACCGCGGAAAGTTCTTGTAGGTGCGAACTCGCCGAGCTTATGACCGACCATGTCTTCAACCACATATACCGGAACGTGCTTTCTTCCGTCATGCACTGCAATGGTGTGACCGACAAATTCAGGGAAGATCGTGGAAGCGCGTGACCAGGTCTTGATAACTCTCTTTTCACCCTTGCTGTTCATATCGGCAATCCTGTCGTACAGCTTCTGTTCGACAAACGGGCCTTTTTTGATGCTTCTGCTCATTATGTGATCCTCCTTTATCTGTCATTCTTTCTCTTGACGATGAACTTGTTGGTACGAGCCTTCTTGTTCCTCGTCTTATAGCCGAGAGTAGGCTTGCCCCACGGGGTAACAGGGCCCGGGCGACCGATCGGGGAACGCCCTTCGCCGCCGCCGTGCGGGTGATCGCAGGGGTTCATGACCGAGCCGCGGACTGTCGGGCGGATGCCCATGTGTCTCTTCTTGCCGGCCTTACCAAGCTTGATGTTTTCGTGTTCGAGATTGCCGACCTGACCGATGGTAGCTCTGCAATCGAGGCGGACAAGGCGTACTTCGCCGGAGGGGAGCCTTATCTGCGCCATGCCGTTTTCCTTTGCCATGAGCTGAGCGGCTGCGCCGGCGGAACGAACGAGCTGAGCGCCTCTGCCGGGGTAAAGTTCGATCGAGTGAACGATCGTACCGACAGGGATCTGAGCGATAGGGAGAACGTTGCCGGGTTTGATGTCGGCGTGTTCGCCCGAGTAGAGGAGCGTGCCGACCGTTACTCCGTCGGGAGCGACAGCATAGCTCTTCTTGCCGTTTTCATCCTCGAGAAGCATGATATAAGCGGTACGGTTGGGATCGTATTCGATCGCAACGACCTTGCTTGCCGTATCCTTATATGCACGCTTGAAGTCGATGATCCTGTATTTCTTTTTGTTGCCGCCGCCCTGGTGGCGAACGGTGATTCTGCCCGTGTTGTTTCTGCCCGAATGCTTTTTAAGTATGGTTACAAGCGATTTTTCGGGTGTTTTCTTCGTGACCTCCGCAAAGGAAGGGGAAGCCATGTTTCTGCGGGAGGGAGTAGTGGGTTTATAAGTCTTAACTGCCATAGCTACTTGCTCTCCTTTCCTTACATAAGGCTGTCGAAGAATTCGATGGTCTTGGAATCTTCGGTAAGCTTAACGATGGCCTTTTTCCATTCGGATGTTTTGCCGACATGGTAGCCCATGCGCTTGGTCTTTCTCTTCATGGTGATGGTGGCAACCTTTTCCACCTTGACCTTGAATATCTCTTCGACCGCGTTTTTGATTTCGATCTTGTTCACATCGGCAGGAACCCTGAAGGTGTACTTCTTATCCTGCATATTCTTGATCGAGGCTTCGGTAATTACAGGCGCCTGAATAATGTCGTAAACCGATTTCATTATGCGTATACCTCCTCAAGTTTTGCCAGAGCATCCTTTGCGATGATCATTTTGTCGTATTTGAGGATGTCATAGACGTTGATGGTGTTTACCGGCGCGGTGATGACACCGGGAATGTTTGCAGCAGAGCCGACAACGAATTCATCGGCACCGTTAAGCACGATCATCGCCTTGCCGTCCGCACCGAGAGCTTTAAGGAAGTTGACCATGCTCTTTGTCTTGTAGGAATCGAGCGCGATATTGTCAACGACAATCAATTCGTTCGCAACCACTTTGGACGTAAGAGCAGAGAAAAGTGCAACCTTTTTGAGCTTTTTGTTGATGCTGACGCGATAGGTTCTGGGCTTGGGGCCGAGAGCTATGCCGCCGTGGGTCCATTGCGGGGAGCGGGTCGAGCCCTGCCTTGCCCTGCCGGTACCCTTCTGCTTCCAGGGCTTTCTGCCGCCGCCGGAGACCTCGCTCCTGGTGAGCGTGGACTGTGTACCCTGACGGCAATTCAGAAGATGAGCCCTGACAACGGAATGAACCGCTGCATTGTTGATCTCCGCAGCGAATATTTTTTCGGAAAGAGCGACTTCGCCGCAGACCTTTCCTTCCATGTTGTAGACGTTAATTGTAGGCATTATTTCTTCCTCCTTCCGCTTACTTTACGGTGTTGCGGAGGTAAACGATACCGCCCTTGGAACCGGGAACCGCGCCCTTGACAGCAATGAGATTGTTGTCGGCGTCGATCTTGACGATTTCGAGATTGAGCATCGTAACCTTTTCGTTACCGTACTGACCCGCCATCTTCTTGTTTTTGAAGATACGGGACGGGTCGCTGTTCGCGCCCATGGAGCCTGCCTGACGGTGGACCGGGCCGGTACCGTGAGTCATTCTGAGCCTGTGGCAGCCCCATCTCTTGATGACGCCGGAAAAGCCGTGACCCTTGCTGATACCGGTGATATCGACCTTTTCGCCGACCTCGAAGGTATCGGCGGTGACGATGTCCCCGACATTCATGGAAGCGGAACCTTCAAGACGGAATTCTTTAAGGTACTTTTTGAAGGGAACTTCCGCCTTTGCGAAAACGCCCTTCTGCGGCTTGTTCAGCTTTCTTTCCGCGATATCCGCGTAGCCGAGCTGAACCGCTTCATAGCCGTTCTTTTCGTTCGTTCTCTTCTGAACGACAACGCAGGGGCCTGCGTTGATGACAGTAACAGGGATGACCTTTCCCTTTTCGTCGAAGATCTGGGTCATTCCGAGCTTTCTGCCGATGATGCCTTTTTTCATTTTATTTCCTCCTTAGGTTATTGGTTGAAGCACTTCAGGCGCCTCAACATGACCTGTAATTGAAAACGATTAAAGCTTGATGTTGACGTCGACGCCGGCGGGAAGCTCGGTGTTCATGAGAGCTTCTACGCAAGCCGCAGAGGGCTTAATGATGTCGATGAGCCTTTTATGGGTGCGGTATTCGAACTGTTCGCGGCTGTCCTTATACTTGTGAACTGCGCGAAGGATGGTGACGATCTCTTTATCGGTGGGAAGCGGGATAGGACCGGAAACCGCCGCGCCGTTGCGCTTTGCGACTTCGACGATCTTTTCCGCAGCCTTGTCGATAAGGGTGTGATCGTAGGATTTGAGCCTGATTCTGATCTTGTCTTTCTTTGCCATGGTTTTGGTGCCTCCAAATATAATAATGAAATGATTTGGCTGCGAGCTTTGGACACTGCGCCGGGCGTTCCGCAAAACACCCTTAAAAAATGCCCGAAGCCTGCGCCCGATTGACGGACATACTCCACGGAAGTTACCTGCTTTTGAGCAGCAATCTCCCGCTTCATCGCATACCAAGCGGGGTTAATTGTATCATATATGCCCCGATGTTGCAATATTCGCGGCAAAATTCGTATGTAAATAATTTATGAAATTTCTTCAAATATATCGTGCAGCGGCGTAAAACCGCGAAAAAGGGTTTACTTTACCCACCAAAGCGTTTATAATAACCTTAGCAACGGCTGTTCTTACCCGCAAGCGCCGCCGCACTATATAATATAAAGGAAGAAAACCGATATGAATTTCGAACACGCAAACAAGGGAACCTGTTCCACGGCAGTAAGCTTTGATATTTCGCCCGACCACACCGTACACAACGTAAAATTCACACGCGGCTGCCCGGGCAACACGCACGGAGTCGGTGCTCTTTGTGAAGGGCGCAAGGCGGAGGATATTATTGCCGTTTGCAGAGGCATACGCTGCGGCATGAAGAGCACCTCCTGCCCGGATCAGCTTGCAATCGGGCTGGAAGAAGCGCTTGCGGCAATGCAGAAGGATAATTGAGGCACAGGGGGGAGCATATGAACGCAGAATACAAAAAGTGGTGCGAACGCGACGACCTCGACGAAGCGACAAAAAAACGTCTTGCCGAGCTTGCGGGGGATGAAAACGCGATAGCCGGATGCTTTGCCGTTCCGATGAGATTCGGCACGGCGGGTCTGCGCAGCACGATGGATGTCGGCATCTCCAAAATGAACCGGTACACCGTCGCGCAGACGACACAGGGGCTTGCAAAGCTGGTGATTGATGCCGGCGGCTGCGAACGCGGTGTTGCGATATGCTACGACAGCCGCAACAATTCCGAGCTTTTTGCCCGGGTCGCCGCAGAAGTTCTTGCCGGCAACGGGATCAAAGTGCTTATATTCGACGAGCTTCGCCCCACGCCGGAGCTTTCCTTTGCCGTGCTGCACTACGGCTGCATTGCCGGTATAAACATCACCGCATCGCACAACCCGAAGGAATACAACGGCTACAAGGTATATTGGGAGGACGGCGCACAGCTTCCCCCGGAGCACGCGGCGACGGTATCCGCCGCTGCGGCAGAGGCGGATATTTTCGACGGTGTGAAAAAAACGCCGTTCGACAAAGCAAGGTCAGCGGGCATTATAACCGTCATCGGCGCGGAATGCGACGAAGCCTTTATGAAGGCGGTACTCGAATGCAGGCTTTCGCCCGGAGTAACGGAGCAATACGGCGACCGTGCCGGGATCGCTTACACCGCACTGCACGGAACGGGATACAGGCTTGTGCCGGAGGTGCTGCGCCGCTGCGGGATAAATAATCTGTTCCTTATCAAAAGCCAGATGAAGCCGGACGGCGACTTCCCCACCGTCGCTTCGCCCAACCCCGAAAACCGCGAATGCTTTGATTGCGCCGTGAAGGCGATATCCGAAGCCGGCGCGGACTGCGGCATTATCATTGCCACGGACCCCGATGCCGATCGTATCGGGCTTTGCGTGCGGGATGAAAAGGACGAATTCCGGGCGCTTTCCGGTAATCAGATCGGCGTGCTGCTTATAGATTATATCATCAGAACGAGGAGGGAATCGGGTAATCTCCCGAAAAACGCCGCGGCGATAAAATCCGTTGTTTCCTCCAACCTGTTCGATGCAATTTGCGAAAAGAACGGGGTATACCATACAAGCGTGCTTACCGGATTCAAGTATATCGGCGAAAAGATAGCGCAATGGTCGGAGGACGGAAGCCACACCTTTATATTCGGCTATGAGGAAAGCCAGGGCTACCTCACGGCGGGATACGCGCGGGATAAGGATGCCGTTGCGGCGAGTATGCTTGTCGCGGAGATGGCGTGCAGCCTTTACGCACAGGGCAAAACCGTATGGCAGGCGCTTTGCGGCATTTATGCCGAATACGGCTGCTACCGCGAGGGCGTACTGAACGTAAAGATCGGCGGGATCGACCCGATGTCCGAAATGGAAAAGAAAATGGCGCAGATACGCGCCGAAAAGGTCGGTTCGATCGGCGGAATGCGTGTATGCGCCGTGCGCGATTACAAAACCGGCCTGCGCACTGCCGACAGCGGCGAAACCACGCCTGTCGGTCTGCCGGAGAGCGATATGCTTTATTACGAGCTGGCGGACGGCAGCGCGGTGATAATCCGCCCCTCCGGAACGGAGCCGAAGATAAAAGCATATATCCTTATCCGCGGCGAAAACGAAGCCGAAGCGGCAGAAAAGCTTTCCGCCTGCACGGATTTCTGTAAAAAAATACTTTCTTAGGTGGTTTTTATGGATAAACGCCTTTCGGAGCTTTTCAACGAAATATACACCCCGATTTGTGATCTGGACGTGACGGCGTATATAACGCACGAGCCCGTACCCTACGGCGAACGCACCACCGGCGAAAGGCGTGTCCTTACGCCCGGCGAACGTTGGGGCGAGCTTTGGGATTGCGCCTGGATGAACATGAAGTGCACCGTGCCGAGGCTGAGCAAGGGCAAAAAGCCGGCGCTCCTTATAGATGTCGGCGGCGAAGCCTGTGTTTTCGACGGCAGAGGCGTACCCTTTATCGGACTTACAAACAAGGAAAGCTTTTATTCCTTCGAGCTCGGTATGCCGGGCAAGTTCGTTATCGACCAGCCGGATATACAAGCCGACGGCGATCGCATCGACATTTGGCTGGACTGCGGCGCGAACGATCTTTTCGGCGAATGCTGCGATTCCCCGCGGGATAAGATCGGTGTGCTGCACCGCGCCTGCCTTGCCGAAACGGACGAGGCAAAGCGAACGCTTTATTACGATCTCGAGGTGATCCTGTATTACGCCGGCGCTATCGGAAACGAAAAGCTCCGCGACAGGGCGCTCGCGGTCGCCGACAAAGCGTTTGCTGTTTATCGCCAAAGCATGACCGCCGCCCTGCGCGCCACGCACAATTTCCTCACTCAGGGGAGCGATTATGATTTCCGCATTACCGCGCTGGGGCACGCGCATATCGACCTTGCATGGCTCTGGCCGATCCGCGAAACCAAGCGCAAGGCGGCGCGCACCTTTGCAACGGTACTGCGCAATATGGAAAAATACCCTGAATACCGATTCGGAGTCAGTCAGCCGCAAATGCTCGAATGGGTACGCGAAGAGCATCCGGAGCTGTTCGAAAGCTTCCGCAGGCTCATTGCGGAACACAGGATAGAACCGCAGGGCGGCTTCTGGGTCGAAAGCGACACAAATATCCCCTGCGGCGAAAGCCTTGTGCGGCAAATGCTTTACGGCAAACGCTATTTCCGCGAAAACTTCGGGTACGAGCAGGAAATACTCTGGATACCGGATGTTTTCGGTTATTCGGCACAGCTCCCACAGATAATGCGCAAGAGCGGCGTGAAATACTTTCTCACCATAAAGATGAGCTGGAATTCGGTAAACAAATTCCCGCACAGCACCTTCCGCTGGAAGGGCTTGGACGGTTCCGAGATACTCACCCATATGCCGCCGGAGGGTAATTACAATTCCGCGGCGCGCCCCGAATCGCTTTTGGCGACAGCTCAAAAATTCCGCGAAAGCAATATCGACAACCGCGCAATGCTGCTTTTCGGTATCGGCGACGGAGGCGGCGGCCCGGGGAGAGAGCATCTCGAACGGCTCCGCCGCGAAAAATGCCTGGTCGGGCTTCCGCAGACAAAGCAGGCGTTTGCGATCGATTTCTTCCGCGATATCGACCGCGACCGCAAAAAATTCCCGCAATACGCAGGCGAGCTTTATCTTGAAAAGCACCAGGGCACATATACATCCCAATCGCGCAACAAGCGCTTCAACCGCAAATGCGAATTTGCCCTGCGCGAGGCGGAATTCATGTCCGCGGCGGCACTTGTCTGCGCGGGCAGAGAGCCGCAGTCCGCACAGCTCGAAAATCTGTGGAAGGAAGTGCTGCTTTACCAGTTCCACGATATAATACCCGGGTCTTCCATAAAGCGGGTATATGACGAAACCGATGCTCGCTACCACGTCATACTGAGCGAGATCGCCAGGATATCCGCCGAAGCCGCAGAAAGCTTCACCGCGGGCGGCAGCTCGGTATACAACCCCGCGCCCTTCGATTTCGGCGGCTATATATACCACGGCGGAGAATACCGCTTTGCAAAAGCGCCGGCAAACGGGTTCGGCGGCTTTGCGGAGGATGCTCTGCCCGCCTGCACCGCGGGCGGCGATTATATCGAAAACGAGCTGATCCGTGTCACCTTCACCCCGGAAGGCGGCATCGCAAGCGTTCGCTCCAAGGAAAGCGGGTATGAATACCTTTCGGCGGAGGCAAATGTCCTGACACTTTACGAGGATAACGAAAACGCCTGGGAGGTACCGCCGGATTATGCGCAGAACCCGCATGAACGCCTGATACCGGTCATCACAGACACCGTCATCAACGGAAAGGCGGCTGAGCGCAGATACACTTACCGCCACGGCGACACCACAATAGCGCAGACAGTGCGGCTTTTGCCGGGAAGCAGGCGCATCGACTTCGTGACAGAGGTCTGCTGGCAGGAAACGCACCGTATGCTCCGCACGGCGTTCCCGGTATGTGCGCATAACGACAACGCAATGTGCGACATCCAATACGGCAGCATCCCGCGCCCGACCCACCGCCGCGACAGCTTTGCAGCCGCCAAGAAGGAAGTATGCGCCCACAAATGGGTCGATATTTCGGACGGAACACACGGCGGCGCGGTTCTGAGCGACTGTAAATACGGATACCGCGTATGGGATTGCGTTATAGACCTCAACCTGCTCAGAAGCAGTATGTACCCCGGTGTCAACGCCGACAAGGGCACACAGGTATTCACCTATTCCTTCCTCCCGCACGAGGGCGACCACACCGGTGATGTTATCCGCGAAGGGTACTTCCTGAATCTCCCGCCGAAGGTAACAGGCGGCGCCCCGGAAAAGCTTGCCGGCAGGTCCTTTGTCGCAAGCAGCGAGGAAAACGTTGTTCTGGATTGGATAAAGCCCTCCGAGGACGGAAAGAGCATTGTCGTCCGCGCATACGAAAGCGCCGGCAAAACCACGCGCGCCGTTATGAGCACCGCGTTCCCCTTCAAGCGGGTCGTTCTGTGCGATCTGCTCGAAAACGAGCTCGCGACCTGCGACAGGGAGATCCCGTTCTACCCGTTCGAAATACAAACCATCAAGTTCGTTCTCTGAACACCGAAGCGCCGCAGGGCTTTATCGCCCCCGCGGCGCTTTATTGTTTACCCGTTATTCATTTACTTTCGGGAATAATTGCTTTATAATATATTTTAGTTATTATCCCGGAGGGCAAACTATGCTCAGGCTTGAAAATATCAAAAAATCATACAAAACGGGCGATACCGTCACCGAAGCGCTTAAAGGCATTTCACTCGGGTTCGGCAAGGGTGAATTTGTCGCGATACTCGGCGCTTCCGGCTGCGGAAAAACAACACTTCTGAACGTTATCGGCGGGCTCGCCCGTTTTTACAGCGGCAGCCTGGTGATAAACGGCACCCCGACAGAACGCTTCACCGCGCAGGATTGGGATTCCTACCGCAATCATTCCGTCGGCTTTGTGTTCCAGGCATACAACCTGATCCCGCACCAGACGGTTATCGAAAACGTAGAGCTTGCGCTGACACTTTCGGGTGTTTCACGCGCAGAACGGCGCGAGCGTGCGCTTGCCGCTCTGAAAAAGGTCGGCATAGCCGATCAGGCAAAGAAAAAGCCCAACCAGCTTTCCGGCGGGCAGATGCAGCGTGTCGCCATTGCCCGCGCGCTGGTGAACGATCCGGAAATACTCCTTGCCGACGAACCCACCGGTGCGCTCGATTCCAAAACGAGCGTGCAGATAATGGAGATATTGAAAGAGATATCGCAGACAAAGCTGGTTATCATGGTGACTCACAACCCCGAGCTTGCCGAAAAATACGCCACGCGAATCGTTTCGCTCCACGACGGGCTTGTCGTTTCGGACACCGCCCCGAATCCTGCCGTACCCACGGCACCGCAGAGCGCCCCCCCAAAAAAGAAGAAGGCAAAGAGGAAGAAGGGGACAAGTATGTCCTTTCTCACCGCGCTTTCGCTTTCTCTCGGCAACCTGCTCACAAAAAAGGCGCGCACCTTCCTCACGAGCTTCGCGGGGAGCATAGGGATTATCGGCATTGCGCTTATTCTTTCGCTTTCCAGCGGCTTCAAGGCATATATCAACAAGGTTCAGGAGGATACCCTTTCCACCTACCCGATAAGCATCACGCGCAAAAGCGTCGATATGACCGAGCTCATGGAGGAATTCATGAATAAATCCGGCGAGGATTCCGACCACGGCACGGACAAGATCTACGCGCGCCCGATATACGGCAAAACGGTAAATGCCATGATATCCGGCACGAGGATAAACGACCTTGCCGCATTCAAGGAATATATCGATACCAACCGCACACTGCTCGACGGATGCGTAAGCGATATCAAATACGGCTACGGCATAAATCCGTATATTTACCTTTCCGACACCTCCGGCGGGGTTATCCGCACAAACCCGATGAATATCATGGAAAAGATGTACGGTATGCAGGACAGTTCCGGCATGAGCGCAGGCATGGGAATGGGCGGCAGCACCGATATCTGGCGCGAGCTTATCGACAACCGCGAGCTGCTCGAATCGCAATACGATTCCATCGGCGGCGGGCGCTGGCCCGAAAGCTATGACGAAGCCGTGCTTTTTGTCAACGACCGCAACGAAATAAACGATTTCATGCTTTGCGCGCTCGGCTTTGCCGACCAAAACGAAATGATACGCAAGCTGAGCGATGCGATGTTCGGCGGGCGTGTAGACGAATCCGTAAAAGAGCTTGATTATTCCGAGATTATCGGCAGAAGCTTTACGGTTATTACCGCCGCGGAACGGTTCACATACGATGAAGAAGGCGGCGTGTGGAAGGACAGGTCTGACGATGCCGCATACATGAAATCCGCCATTGCCTCGGGCGGCGTAAAGGTCAAGATTGTCGGCATAATGCGTCCGAAGGAATCCGCAGCCGCAACAAGCGGCACGGGCATGATCGGTTACACCCACGCGCTGACCGAGCATATCATATCGCTCAACAATGCCTCCGATATCGCCAAAGCGCAGCAGAGCACCGAAACGGATACCGCCGCAACACGCAAATACGGCAAGACCTACCGCAGGGACGAGGTGGATGTTTTCACAGGCATCCCGTTCGACTATACCCCGAAGGAAGCCGAGCCGCTCACGATGGAGGCGATACGCGCCTATGTCAAAACGCTTCCCGCAGATCAGCAGGCTCAGCTAAATGCATGGATCGCAAATGCAAGCGAGGAGGAGGTCATCGGAAAATTCACCCAAATGCTCGGCAGCGGAAAAACAACGGATGCAACTCTTGCGGGCAACAAAACAATTATCGGCACTTGCGAGCTCGATACTCCGACAAGGATCGACATTTACGCAAAGGATTTTGAATCCAAGGAAAAGATAAATGCCTTTATCGCCGATTACAACAGCTCCCACGGGGAGGAAAAAAGCATTAGCTACACCGATTATGTCGGCGTGATGATGGATTCGGTAAGCACGATAATAGATGTCATTTCCTATGTGCTTATTGCGTTTGTCGCCATTTCGCTTGTCGTTTCCTCCATAATGATCGGCGTTATAACCTATATTTCGGTGCTCGAACGCACAAAGGAAATAGGCATACTCCGTGCCATCGGCGCCTCCAAGGGCGATATATCCCGCGTGTTCAATGCCGAAACGCTCATTGTCGGATTTATTTCCGGCATGTTCGGCATTCTTGCAACATTGCTGCTGAATATCCCGGTTAATCTTATTATCAAAAATCTGGGCAATATCGAAAACGTTTCCAAGCTCCCGCTTGCCGGTGCCGCTGCGCTTGTCGCCATAAGCATGCTGCTCACCTTTGTTGCGGGGCTTATCCCCTCCCGCATCGCGGCAAAGAAGGATCCTGTCGTCGCGCTCAGAAGCGAATAACGCAAAGCAAATACCAAAATAAAGGGCAGCCCGCGAGGCTGCCCTTACTTGCTTTCAGGATCTTCTGATTATGATTTCAAATATATCTCACGGTATTGTCTGATCGTATAGTCGCCGTTGGCACCAAGCGACTTTTCATCTTCGTCGTCTATACCTTCGTCTTCCCAAAAGCATTCGGCGCAAATCATATAACATCCGCGGTATTGCAGAGTCCTTCGGCCGCATACCGGGCATTTGTGCATATATCTTTTCAGCGGCAAAACTAAAACGGCCATACCGTCATGAGGTGTGGTTTTGATCAGAGAAAGCATTCGCTCTTGCTTTTTGAAAGTTCTTCTGCAGATATATCCAAAAGAATACATAAAAAGCCTATCCGGTTCTCTCCTGAAAAGAGCTACGCTTTTCGGATCGTCAGCACTCGTTTTTGATAAAAAATCTTCAATCAAGCTCTTGATGATAATGGATTCTTCACCGAGAAAAACATGATAAAAGGTATGTTCCCCCGGAATCGATTCCTCGGCATGAGGATCGGATAAATCGAATAGCTCCGATTCGCGCTCGAAATCGTTAATTACGGCGACTCTTTTTGCGTCCGCGCTCATGCGCAAGCTTTCGATCACAGACAGCGGAAACTCGTTATTCAGTTCTTCATCTGTGTAATCAAACGTGCCGTCAAACCATGCCATATCTGTTCCTCCGTTCTGATTTCATTTTATCACCTGAGTAAATAATAGCACTTTTCATGTCCCATAAAGCGGACTTTTCCATGCATTTCTCTGCAAATTATCCCGATATGCCTTCAACGGGAAAGCGCAAAAACCCGCAGGTTTGAAGCCGGCGGGTTTTATTCATTGAAAACTATCTGTGGGCTTTGGCCGAATGTCAATAAAGCTTCGCACCTGCGGGGATATGGGGATCGACCATGAGCAGGTGAAGCTTTTCCGCGCCCTCCTCGTGGTGGACGGCGGAAAGCAGCATACCGCAGGAATCGATGCCCATCATTGCGCGGGGAGGAAGGTTCGTTATGGCAATAGGTGTCTTGCCGAAAAGCTCATCTGGCTCGTAATAGGCGTGTATCCCGCTCAGAATTGTGCGTTCCGTGCCGGTTCCGTCATCCAGCGTAAACTTCAACAGTTTTTTGGATTTGGGTACCGCTTCGCAGGCAAGCACCTTTACGGCACGGAAATCGCTTTTGGAAAAGGTTTCGAAATCGACATAGTCGGCAAACAGCGGTTCGATTTCCACCTTGGAAAAGTCTATCTTTTCCTCCGCCGCTTCTGCCGGCGCATTCAAGGTGCAGGCATCAACGTTCGGGCAGGCACCGCAGGCGCAGCCGTCCTGCACGGGTGCGGCAGACCTTTCCGGCTTTTTATCCAGCGATTTCATTGTGGGGATTCTGACAGAAACCCGGAATTATCGGGAATTAACACGAATCTATCGCAATTTCGCAAATGGGAAATAGACAAATTAAGAATTATCTCGAGTCATTTAGAATTGCAGCGTGTGTAAATTGGTGTAAGAATTGGTGTAAGTGGTGTAATGGCGAACAATAAAGCACGTCTTGTTTATAAGTCGTTTTTACTGTCTGTACGACCAATAACTGATATTATATTCACCAAGAATACTCTGATAAAACTATGTTATACGTTTCTCCGGGGACGGCATCATAAAAGCTGACTGAATCATCTTTGAATTTATCGCCTTTACTCAGAGACCGCAAATAGATATTACCGGAATCAACCAAATAGCCAAAACTATCATAGAGTTTATAGCTAATCATATCATAGTTTGAATTGCTGCCTGATACTTTTTCACCACTAATCACGATATTAAGTATAGGAGTAACACTCTTATCATACGAATACTGAACATCAGTGATTTTAATAACGGACTCTACCGAACCATCGTAGCCCTTAATAGATATTTGTTTTGGAATATCTGATGCAGTTAGTTGAACATCAGCAACCGGTAGACAATACAAAGCACTACAGTTAACTTCATCAAAACGAACAATATTATCTTTGTATACTGTTAGATAAACTGTTCCGTTTGAGGACTTTCCGGTGGAAATATCTTTTTCGGGTATTCTGATCTCGGCAAGATACTGTTTGCCTGCTGCTTTGCTCTCATAGTAATCAAAATCTTTTCTCGTTACCGATGCTGTTGCCTTGTAGACTTCTTCATTTGAATCGTTTACAATGCGAATATCAACATCTACATCAGCAGAAATATATGTATCGTTGCTATTTAATAAGCCAAAAAACAAACTATAATCATTTGTACCTGAATTATATTGAAAGGACCATCCTTTAAGTGTTTCAATATCATTATTGAGAACTACTCCCGGTAAAAGAGAGCATCCACATAGAGAAATAAGCACTAAAGCAAAAAGGCAACACAAAAGCTTTTTCATAGTCATTACCTCCGTCAACGCAAATCCTTATCTTTATCGTAATCAGTCATCAGAATATCAAGCATTTCTTTATTTTGTTTTTTAACTGATTTATAAATAGGACATATCTGCCGATTACATTGTTCGGAAAGATAACAAGCCTCACAAATTATGCTGTCAATTCTTTGTGCCATTAACTCCTTATCCGAAGGTAGAGTGTACGGATCAATCTTTTTGATATCATTCGGATTTCTTAAACCGTAATCAATCGTTTTGCCGTTGCTTTTCTTCACATAGCGATACACATCGGCGACAAAAGAGAGACTGTCTCCAACTTCAAAGCCTTCAAATCCCGAAATATCCATCCAAACGTGTTCCTCTTTGTCGTCAAAGCAAGCACCATCTGAATACATACACTCTAACCAAATACGGTTGAAACAAACCGCTTTGGCGGTCTTTCTCTCAATCGTGCCTTTATAGTCTAAAACATAATTATAAACGGCATTCAAAAAAGCTGTCCTTTGCTTTCCGACAGAACGAAGTTGAACTTCGATATACTCATCATAAGAAAACTTCTCGGCCCCAACCACTTCCTTCATTCCGTTTGGCCTGAAGTCAACGATGCCATATTCGCTCAAATTATAAGTGGTATCTTCACCATAGTAATTACCGAAGAGTTCCCTTTCTTCCGGGAACTTTTCCAAAAGTTTAACAGCATCTTTTAATCTCTTATTTCGAGCGATATTATGTTTGCGATTTGACTCTTGTTTTTCTCTACGGATTTGTTTTTCAATATAATTGATTTCGTTTTCAGTGAGAAGAGGTTCCAAATTTTCCGGGGAATCGTAAGTGCCACCCACAAGTTTCTTTTTGAAACGAACCAAGACAGCTTTTACCATATCTGGCGAAAGGTATTTTGCCTTGTCGATTGAACAACTATGGTAGCAACCGGTAACAATATTACCATGACCTTTTCCGTAGAGAACAGCTGTGTTCCAAGGGCATAACATATGTTCCTTTTGAACAAGGCTTCCTCGTTTTAATCCTTCCATAAACTCCGGAAAGATTTTCGGATTACCACAGCCTTCGTGGTCTTCCACCCAAAAGCCGGATGGACCTTTGTCTGCATTTTGAATCATTGTTTCCAAGATGCGGAGAGTTTCATTTTTTTTGTTTTTGTTAATCATTACACTTGCCTCCGATAATAAGTGCTATCAAATGATAGCCTGACATGCTAACAAAGGTAGCGTAGTTAGTAGAGGCATAAAACCTCTAATTTAGTATACAGTAAGCTTTATTTATGCAATTTTGCACAAAATGGTGTACCGATGGTGTAAGTTGCTGGTGTAAACCCGTTCATAACTCAAATTATCGAGGATTATGAAGAATTATGAAGAGTTATTTAGTTCAGGCTCTTCATCGTCGGGATTCGGGCAGAAACCGGGAATTATCAAGGATTATCAAGCATTTTCTGGCGTTTTCCAAAAATTAAACCGCACAAACAAGGTCGTATCGAGAATTATCAAGAATTCCGGTATGCGTATATTGGTGTAACTTTTGGTGTAAGGTGTAAGCTTGATATACCTGATTGCCCGACAAAGAATCACACCTCTCATTCCAACATAGCTGCATTATACACCAAAACTCCAAGAAAATCAAGTAATATCATGGTTGAGTTTTGTCCTTCCACCTGAGAAAAGCCTTTTTGCATTGCTCAATATCCTCTTGACTGTTTGAAAGAATGTATATGTTTTTCTACCGAAATATACTTTTGATTTTATCCGCCAACTCAAGCCGATTATTGGCTGAAACCTCATAGTACGTTATTCCGTTCATTTTGCATAGGTGCTCTTTAACTGCCCTTTCGTTTCCATTACCCGTCTTTTTTATTTACACGCTCAATAGCAGAGAGTATATCAAAAATATATATTTCCAAAGGCTGCCCGATTATACTATCGTCAACAAAGGAAGAACACGTCGTATTGAAAAAGAAGAGAAATACGCCAAAAAGATAGATACCGCAGATCAATCCTTTTGGTATCTATCTTTATATTGAATAATCAGCCATTTATATCGCGCCTTTACTGATCAATTCATCCCAATAATCTAACAAATCATCTGACCACCACAGCATTTTCATTTCGGATGAATGATAACCGTTATTGCATCTGTCGTCATTTCATTACTTACTATGCTTGAATATAATCCGTTGCGGCTTGTGCTTTTATTCAGCTGTTTTCGCTTTCCACGATTGTGGGCGGCTCGGTCTGAGCTGCCGTGGTGTTCTCCGGTGTTGTGGTTTCCGGCGCAGGAGTTGGTTCTGAGTCAGTGGGTTCGAGTTGCGTCGGTGCGGTTGCCGAGGATTCTGATGTAGTAGTCGCACTTTCTGCCGGAAAGCAGCTCAATGCTTTATTATTCTCGTTTTTACTGCGCAGCCGTGACAACTCCGTTCTCAACGGTCACGCCCCAAACTTCCTGTGCTGCGTCGGAAGGTTCTGCCTGAACAGCCTCGGCAATAACCTCCATTACCTGATACACCATGGTGCCGTTTTCAAGCTGCGTCTGTCCGAGGGTAAAAGGCTCGCACAGTATTCCAGTCAAGCTTCCGGGTTCTACCGGATAGGGGTAATAGTAGGTATGGTTTGCCCCGGCAATCCAACCGTTTTTCAGTGTCAAGTTCGGATATTGAGAAGCAGCCGTCCCTGCAATGTCGCCGTTTGAATCGACATAATACAAAACCAGCCTCAGGCGAATAAATTCCTTGACATTGCCGGTGTTCTCCACCCGGATATCCGCCTTTTCTCCGCCCACAGCGGCAGTGCCTGCCACCTCGTTGTTGTCAAGCTTCTCACGGACAGCGCAGGAAACCTCTGCCGGAATAAACTGATTTGTCTTTTCCGCTTTTTTGAACATAAAGGCAAGGGTCAAGCCCACAGCCGCAACAATACACAGGGCGGTCGCCGCAATCAGCAGGTGCTTTATTCTTTTCGACATTGCGGTGTCACCCCTTTCTGTTCGTTATCCTTTCGCTGTTGCCGTTAAGCCATTTATTATTAACGGGAGCATCGTCAAAGGTAACTGTCGAAGTTATTCCCTCGGAAACGGTCACTTTCTGCGATGTGTCGTTATACCGCCATGACCAATTGTTTTGCTGTTCTACCGTGTATTCACGACAAATCATATCCTTAATTGTCACGCTGCCGTTTCCTTTGATTGAAACATACAGTTCAAAGGCAGGATCATCCGCCGCTGTGATACGATAAACAAATACTCTGTCGCCGTTGCCTTCATCGGCCGTTCCGTTTTGTCTCTCGATTGTCATGCTGCCGAGAACGGGAACGAATTTAGCATAAAACACATTGACCTTGGGCATGGCATCAAGATTCAGCGTCGTGGGAACAAGTTTGCCGCCCGTTACCGTTCCCTTGTCGCCGACCGGCACCGTACACGCTTCGTCAAGATACCAGCCGTCAAACCGATAGCCGATCTTAGCTGTCGCTGTTGAGCCGCTGAAAAGATCCGTTCCGTTGACAACCTCAATAGTCTGACTGAGCGTTCCGCCTCCATACTGCCACACCTTATATTCTACGGTATATTGCAAAGGCGCATAGTAGAATATGATGTAGTTTTGGGCATCATTTGCCCGAAGAATGATCGTCTGTGACAAATTTGAAACGCAGTTCATTTCACTGACCGGCTTTGCCGATACCGCAACTGCGGAGCCGAAAGTGCCTGTGCCGGATTCAATCGGAAAAAGCACGCCGTTTGAAGTATCACCGGTATAGGCCAGGTCTGACAGATTGCTGATATCCGTGCCGTACTTCAAATAATATACCTTATAGCTCTGCGTGTTGCGTGTATAGAAGATATACAGCTCGGTGCCTTGCGCCTGAACAGTAATGGTAAAGTGAGGATTGGTTTCAGCGTCAAGAAGCTGCGTTGTACCGGAATCTTTGATATATCCCGTGCCGTATACCGTAAATCCGCTGAATGTCTGCGGTACGATATCATGCGTAGAGCCGATATCTCCGATACCCTCGGTGAGGGCAGCACTTTCGGTATAGTTGATGTAATTACCGTTTGCGTCCTGCGTAAGATCTTCTCCGACAGCATCGGTTTTCTGAAGCATATGGTGTACTGCATAAAAGGCATTCTGCGTATTTTTACTGTAATAGAAGACTACTGCATTGTCCGGAGAGCCTACATAGTTGCCGTTTCCGTCATCCGTAACAGCAAGAATCAGCCGCTTGTAAAAAGCATCCGGAATATAGTCTTTAATGACCTCAAAACGCTCTGTCACAACCGCCTTGGTTGAATATTTCGTCACCGTTCCTCCGCCCGGAGCAGAGGTTATCAAGGCGCCGGTATCTGCATAGCGGTATTCCACCCGATAGGCTATATTTGCCGCATGCACATAAGTAAAGGTAAATACATTGTGCTCCGGCTCTTCCTTGTTTTCTTCATAATCTATTGCGATGGAATGGCTGGCAATCGTCGGGTAATATCCGCTGTTATAGGCGGGATAAAGCTCGTTGAGCGGCTCACCTGCTTTCGGATAGAAGGTACGGGTGTTCCCCTGATAGGCAAAGCCGGCGGAATCGGGTGCGATCAGGCGGTGAAATCTGCCGTCCGATGTCAGGTATACATAGGTGCGATCTTCGCCATCCATTGTTACCTTATAGGCTTTATTGTCCTTGGGCGAGGCGTTTGCGGCTGCGTTAAGAAGCCCCAGCCAAGAGTTGTCCCCTTCTCCCTCATGCAGAGCATAGTGGATTCGGTAGGGTTGTGCCGAGTGCGTGCCCCAGTCGGCAAAGACATTCATATCTTTTGTAACAGGCATATCAAGCGGCGTATACGCCGTTTTGTTCCCGGCGCGCATATAAAACCAACCGCCGAAGGTATACGCAAGCCCGCCTGAAGAAAACGACGGATTATCCACACTTCCCAGCACACTGCCGTGCGGTATTTCCCGTGTTTCAATCATACCGTTTGCATTGCCCGTCGTTTCAAAGGCAATCATATCGTCATAGGTGCGGAAGAAGCGGACCGTGTGATTTACGGGTGTCCACTTGGCGTAGAGGCCGATATTCTTCCCGGGCATTGTGTCTCCGGCTTTATATTCACTGCCGTCATAGCATCCGGGAGAATAATACCAACCGCTGAAGGTATATGCGTTTTCCTCCAGAGTAGACGGATACGGCGGCGTGATATTGCCGTAATCGTCCAGCGGATCCTGATAGGGGAGCGTTTCATACAAATGGATCTGATTATAATTATGCATAGTCAGATCATGATAGGTTCTCTGATAGAAAAACCTCGCCGTATAGGAAGCTCTTCCGTCGGAAAGATCGGCGTTTTGGAATGAGGTCTTTCCGTTTGCGATGAAGCCGTATAACGTCGGCTGTGTCTGATGTTCGATACCTGCATTGTTGTCTGAGGTGTCAATGGACTTATAAAGAAGATAATCCACACCGTTATAGGTAAGATCACCGGTTTCCCCCGGAAGCACCGGAACGTACATTTCGTACTGCCATTGGAGAGGATGGCTCCAACTGATATCGGCTCCGTTTTCAAAAAAGGCGAGAAAAGAAACTATGTCCGAGGTTCCTTCCGAGGAGTCATACAATAGATTATCGTCAAGCTTCTGAAACATACCCTTAATGGTTGAATTGGAATTATCCTTGGTGTATTTCACCTTAAATTCACCGTTCCAGCCCGCAAGATAGGCATAATGCCCCCACTGACCTTCGCCCATATGGTTCTGTGCGCCGTTTGTAGTATGGTATTCATCCACCTCAATCGGTTCAAAGGCTTCGCCCGGCCAAGAATCAGTCAGATTTGCATCAAAGCGGGCGCTCAATTCAAGATAATGATAGGTATAGCCTTTTGCTGTATCAACGAGCGTTCCCAAGGTGTATTTATCGGCATATTTCTGTTTCAAAACCGGAAGCTCTTTAATTTTCCCCCAACTGCCGTCCGGCACCTTAGCCAACAGGTTCTGCACGGTATAAGGATCGGGACGGGTAAACTGCGACGCGTTATTTCCGAAGGGATAGGTAGAACCGCCGACAAGCTGATAGACACCGTTCTTCTCCCTGACATAATAAAACCTCAAAGTGTATGTTTTTCTTATGTAATACACGTTGACAACAGTGGAGCCGTCGCCCTTAACAGTGACATTTTCATCGGCGCTCTCATAAATATAGTGGCTGAAATGATCGGGATAGCATGCTGCGGTGTGAGTATGGGTATTCCCGCAAAGCGGTGTGGTTGCCGTCAGGCTGTCCGTACCCGAAACAATATCGCCGCTCTTTGCGTTTTCCTTTACACTGCCGATATAGCTGTATTCGTCATCGTCGGCATTTTGCAGCCAATACACCGCCGTATATGTGGTGTCAACCGTGCTCCAAAGAGCTTTATATGTGCGGTTTGTGTCGGGCACTGTGGCAGGCAGAGTATCTTTGATGCCGTCGCCGACACCGTTCGTCACATCGTCCCAGCCGTCAAACACATAGCCGTGCCGTGTAGGGGCATTTACAACAAAGGGCGTTCCGTAGCGGGCATAGATCGGTTCTGTGCCGTAGCCGCCGTCCATATCGAATTTGACCATGTAATAATTGCGGTCGTAGTAACACTGAAAAACGGTGGAGCCGTCGGCAGCGACCGCTTCCGGATAATGATACAGCTTCGTAAAGCCCTTTACCGTCTCCGCGTCCTGCACCTCCAGCTGCTCGTTGGAAATAATCGTGCCGGTTTTAGCAGAGGATATGCGGTAAAGCCCCATATTCTCGATATACATATCGTCGTTGATATTCTGGAAGTAATACCGCACGGCATAAGGCACATCAATTGCCTTATAATAGACATTGACGACATACTGCGCCGCTGTATAGTCTGCCGGAATATTCAGAGTAACTACCGTTGCGTCGTCATTCGCATCCACCGTACCGCCAGAAGGATCCGCTGCATTATAAAAAGGCGCATAGCCGAGATAGGTCGGCGAAATAACTGTATTGTTATAGGAAGTGCCGTACTGTATCTGTGCGGTAAATCCCGTGTAGATAGGCTGGCCGGACACGGCATCTAAGTAATTTATGGAAATATCCACATATTCCGGATTGCTCTTCGGCGCACGGACGAAAGCCTTTCGCACCGGGGATATACCGTTCTGCACAGCAACGGGTTCGGCATCTGTGAGAGCATTAAACGCAACCGTCACACAGACAGCCTCGGAATATCGGCTGCTTTCACCTGCTGTTGCCTTGCAGCGGATATAGGCGCTGCCCGATTCGTCCAAAAGTGAGCCGAGCATAGCGTAGGACAGCGACATCGACTGCTTTGTCGCATCGTAAATATTCACCCAAAGCTCTGATTTGATATCCGCAAGTATCTGCCATTGATAGGCAATATTCTGCGTATTCGGGGAGCATTCGGCTTTAAGGGTGGCTCTTTCATTTTGCGGAAGCGTCAGCTTTTCCGTTATCTCGCCTTTATATGTTACAGTCACCGAATCAATATCCGTAACCGCAAATGCCGTTATCAACCGTAACTGAAGAGCAGACGTAAGCAGGCAAAGGCACAGAATAACCGAAAGCAGTCTTCTGAGCCCTGTATGTTCCGTATTTCTGTAATGCTTTGCCCGATATCTTTCTTTCATACTGTCCACCTGCTTCCCCGTGGGGCTTTATTTGCTTTTCACGGTTTCCCATGCAGTCAAGGCTCTCTGTGCTTCCGTATATTCAGCACCGGTTTCCTCGGAAAAGCCGTTATACTGCACCGCCGTGGCGCTGATTTTTATTTGCATGTCCTTCGGCAATCTGTCAAGCTGTGTTTTGGTGATATACTCGCTGACGGTTATTTTGCCGCCGTCAGCCAACACATCCGCCTGCAGCACGGCATTGGCGCCGACTATACGATAATACACTGCTTCGTTCCCGTTACCGGAAAGAAATTTCCAATCGTCATTTACCGCCCAGCCGAGGATATTTTCGCCGCCGCCTGAAAAAGCAAAGCTGTGTTCATCAAGTCTGCTCCAGCCTGTCGTTTTTATCTCGCAGAACACATAGCATGCCATTTCACTGCCCTCGAAATTCACAACAGCATTTTTTATCATATCAACGCCCGGGGTAATGACCCACTTATCCGGTTCAGCGAAATTTCCGGTTTCGGTAACGGTGATATCCCGCATAATTGCCACTCTTGCCGTGTCGCCCACCGTTGTACCTGCCATGTATTTTGAAAAGGTCACTCCGGACACCGCTGCGGCAATCAGCATAAGATAAAGCAAAACGGCGGAAAAAGGAAGCCGGGATTTCGGTTTTTGCTCTGTTTTCCTGCAGTGTTTCATTTTACCGCCTCCTTTGTTTAATTTCAGTTCTCCTGTTTTTTGCCCTTACGGCGAATATATCCGATCAGATTCGGCAGCTCGGTAATCAAAATGATTGCGGCAAACAGGCCGAGCATTCCGGTCGGCGTTCGCACAAGGCGGACAGCCGCCCCGATTTTCGGAAGCACCAGCACCACTTTCCCGACCACATCCTCCTTCGGTATATCCGTGCCGTCGTCGGTATTGTTGGCATCGCCCTTGGTGCGGTAGCCCTTTTCGTTTTCGGAGATAATGCGGTGCGTCACCGGTGTACCGCCTGTCTGATAAGTCACAATATCGCCGACCGTGTAGTTGCTTTGCTTATGGGTGATGATCAAAGCGTCCGGTTCTATGGTACCGCTCATGCTGCCGGTCAGCACCACGGCGGAAGAAAAGCCGAACACCGTCGGGGCTTTCACCTTGAATATCTCCCTTGCCGCCAGGCGATATAGATTGGCAAGCAGAACAACACCTACGGTCACGAGCATCAGGATCTTAAGGACACGCCACAAAACGGCCAACGCTTTTTCAGTCTTCAACCCTTTCCCTCCTTTTCCGGGTAATGGTAAGGAAAAGGCACATTCCGCCGCTGATGAGCATCAGCACAACATAGCCGCCGATCATGGTGTCATCTCCCGTCCCCGGAAGAGGCAAGACCTCGCTGTCGTCGTATACGACAAGGTAAAAACCCAGCGTTGCTTCATCCGCTTTGCCGTTTGCAGCTTTATTTCCGAGATAGGTGTCGATGCCGTCCCGTTTGTCAGTGTTTGCGCCGTCCTCAAAGTTCCAAAACCAGTTTATATTAAAGTCCTGCAGCTTTTTTGCATCAAGCCTTCCGCCGACAGCGCGGATAACCGCTTCTTTCTTAATGTTTTCGGGAAGCGTATACCGGGAGGTATCCGAAAAGCCGTCACCCGAAAGCGTCGCGCCTATATCAAGATCCGGCGAAGTCGAGAGCGAATACAGAACGGCGGTATAGGTTATCTCTTTGTTCGTATCATTTTTAAGACGAACCACGCTGTCTTTTTCGGTGCCGGGTGCCAGCACCTTTTCGGCGTTATCGGCGTTTACGTTCTGATACAGCGTTTCAAAGAATGAAAGCTCTGCCGAGCCGTCCGGGCGCACCGAAGTAGCCTCATCCCAAACAAGCGAGCCTGTCCTGTAGGTAAGGATGTGTTCCGGTCTCTCTGCGGGTACGGCATAGGTAAGACCTATCATTACCGGCAGCAGCATAACCTGTAATATAAAGAGTATCAGTATGGCGGGAAACAGCCATTCCCGCAGTTTTTTTGTTCTGTTCATATGCGCCACCTCGTTTGAAAGCAACCGGACTATCCGGCAAAACGGCAGTGTTACAGGGGTTCGGGACATATGCAGAGCTCTCGGCAAACAGATGTCGGGAACATTGCATACAGCCCGAAGATATCCCCCGCCCGCCACATGACGGGGGATATATGACTGTACGGAAGCCGTAAAACAGAGTCTTAGTCGATCTGAGTTACGGTAGCGGTTACCGGAATATGGATAGAAGGTACATCGAGATCGGAAGTCTTAGCAGCCTGATCACCGAGATATGTATCCATCTCGTCAGTCTGACCAGGATTCGCAGTTCCCTCAAAAGGCCACTCCCAGGAGATTTTCAAGCCTTCGCCGTCCACCGCCGCCGAGGAAAGATCAGTGTTGGGAGCATAGGTGGCACTGCAGGCAGCAACAGCGTTCTGTACGGCTGTTTCGATCTCAGCAGCGCTGTTTTTTTTCGCGCAATTGATGGTTTCGGTCTTGACCGTATCGCCGACTTTACCGGTAACCTTGATAATCAGCGGGCAATAGAATCTATCGTTTTTGTCGCCCACCCATTTGCCGGTGAGGTGAAAGTGCTCGGCACTATAGGTGACTCTTACGGACACCTCCGGCTGGCCGCTCAGTGTCACCAGTGCAGCATTATCCTTTTTTGTACCCGGGGCTATAACCTTGTACTCGCCACCGGCGATAACGGTGTTATCCTGACCGGCAATGGCGTCATACTCTTTGGCAAAGATATCGCCGGTTGCATGAGCCGTGATACTCACGCCCCACTTGGCTACTCTGGCATTATCCGCCGCATCGCCGCCGGTCACATACTTCGCGAAGGTGCCTCCGACAAAGCACGAGGTGATAAGTACGAGAGCAAGCATGAGAACTGCTGCTCTCAGCGTCCAATTCTTTTTTGAAGTCATGGAACATTCCTCCTTATATGATAATTGTTGAGACGATAAAATACCGTCATTTGGATTTCGTGAGACGACAGAAATCGCCTCAACGTGAGGATTCACCCTCATATATATCACCGCTTTGTCCGGCTGTGGCACCGGTTTCGCGGAAGATACCGTTTATTATGTTTTGCCGCCGTCTTCTTTTTCGGAACTCTTTTCTCCCGCAGCGGCACGGAGCCGTTCAAGCTCCGCTTTCAGCTCCTCGGTTTCCTTATCCTTTCTGCCGGAGCTTCTCTGGCGGCGGATAATGTCGTAGATGATAAAAGCACACACCGGTATGCCGATAAACACCGCCATACCCAGCGGCTTTTGCAGGAACATGGCGAAGTCTCCCAGCCCCGGAATACGCCCCTTATACAGTCCGAATACAGCGTCCTCACCGACTGCCGGGTCCTCGGTGTTGTTGGCATCGCCCTTGGTTACAAAGTTGCGCTTGCCGTCCGCATCGGTCTGCACCTCAATAATACGGTGCGTTACGGCGATATTGCCGTCCATATAAGAAATAATATCACCGGCTTTCAACTTGTCCGTATCGGGTTTTACTGTAAAGATCAGGTCGCCCACTTCTATATGATCCCCGGCATTGCCGCTCATGGAGCCCGACTGCACAACCATCGGCGTGACGCCGAATACCGACGGCGGAACCTTCGGATTTACAACGCCTTTTATAATTATTGTCAGGTTACAGACAAGAATCACTGCGAAAATGCAGCACAATACCGCCCCAACAATGAACAGGATTCTTTTTGATGTTTTGTTTTTTGTCATACGACAGTCCTCCAAAAGAGTTTTAATTCTTGCTGTTAAATTTTTATAGCTTCTGAAAATTTTCTTTTCGTTTCGATACGGTTGCAAAAAGCGGTTGCCTCACCAAACAAATACTCGTACAGCTTTTCCAATTTCTCCGGCGGATACTTTGTATAATCAAACCCACACAAATGTAACTCCAATTTAAGTGAGGTCTCCGTACTCCTTATGTCAAAACGAATATCCGAAATATAACTGCAGCCCGGTCCCTGCCGGGCATCGTCAAAGGCGGTCATACCATTGCCCCTCTTTCTCTTTACCAACGTCCTTTTTCGAGCAATCTGCATAATTTCCGGCAACAGGTACAATAACCCTATTATGATGCTTTGATTATACAAAAAACCGTCGCCCATTGTCTGTGTTATAAACACGTAACATATGTGACTCAGACACTCTTCAGGGCGTTTTCGCAAAAAAAGACTTCCCGCAATCTTAAAAAGGGCGGGAAGTCAATCATGCGGATTTTTTCCGATTAGACACTTAACTTGCACTCTTGTTTTTCGACAGGTTTGCCAAATATGAAAATGCACATATATGTAAATAATATTGTACCCCCGCGTTTTTTTGCGGTGTTTTTCCAAACTCTTTATGTGAATTCGGGAGTCGGTTTCCGGGTCTGAGTCATGTATTTCCTTTTTCTGTGTGCCTGCGGCACTGTACAACGGTGCAAAAGCATGATACAATAATTATATAATAGGAAGTGAGAGGATTCTGCCCGATGAACATAACAGCAAAACATCTTCACGCGCTGCCGTTTTGGGATCATTTGAACCATGACGAAAAAGAGCTGCTTTACAATAACGCCTATATTCGTTCCTTTGACAGAGATTCTTACATTCTTCACTCCAAGGCAGGCGAAGATATCGGGCTTATGATGCTGGTCGAGGGCAAAATCCGGGCGTGTTTACTGTCGCCGGACGGCAGAGAGATCACCCTGTTTTCTCTTCACGATCAGAGTATTTGTATATTCTCTGCTCTGAGTCTGTTCAACCAAATATCCTTTCAGGTGTTTCTTACCTCAGACTGCTGCAGTAAGGTTCTCGTTGTCAATATGTCGATCATGGAGCGGCTGATGCAAAACAACCTGTATTTTCGCTGCTTTGCCTATGAATTGATCGCAGAACGGTTTAATATGGTTATGGATTCAATGCAGTGGATACTGTTTCACGGTCTGGAACAGCGTCTTGCCGTTTTTCTTTTGACCGAATACGGCAGGTACGGAAAAACACATATACACCTTACTCACGACTATATTGCACGGTGCATTGGAACAAGCCGTGAGCGAGTAACCAAAACTCTGAAAAAGCTGAACGACAAAAAACTGATTCACAAATCAAAGGGTTGTATCGAGCTTACAAACATTGACGGCTTGCGCACCCTTGCCTTGTCTTCTGACTTTTCTGGCAACCTACCTTGACTTTCGACCGCAAGAAACACACGCTGTGTTCTCTTCATAACATTGCCATCATTTTATCTTCTTTATTGAAACTGTCCACTCTGTATCCCGGCACAGGGTGAACAGTTTTTTTATTTTCATTTTCATCGCAGCCTCGGTTTCACATTACTTTATCGTTTCGCTGTTGTTGATGACCGACGCGGAATAAAGGAACAGCGCGTCATCCGCTTTCGTGAAGTCAACCAGTCTTCCGAGTGCGGAAGGCGCGATATAGCGGATATCGACAAGCGTAATTTCGGAATAGCCGGCTGCAAGAAGCGGTGCTATGCTGCTGCCGAAAGAATCCCGGAAAACGATGAGCCGGCGTTCCTTCGCGGCATTCGGATTGGCAATCCGGATGATCGAGCGTGCGCCGCCGAGGAACATCTCATAAGGATCTCTGCCCGCGGCAGCGCTGAGATCATAAACGGGAATGTCAGACGACGTTTCGGCGTTATACACTTTAAGGTCCCGTATCACGGCGTTATCGAGATAGAAAAGCCTCTCCGGTGCGTGCGGGAGGGCTGCCTGACCGTAATAGACGCCGTAAAAAGAAACACCCGCGTCATTTTAAGACCGACACCGAGGTTCAATGCCGTAGTAGATTTGCCCGTACCTCCTTTCTGATTTTCGATTGCAATTACTTTACAGTTCACTTTTTCAAGCTCCTTTCTTTTATACTTGCCTTTTGAACCACCTAAGCGCATAAACATCATTTATACGCTTAGGTCGTACATCCTATTTGTCCTCGACACCCCGGATGTAAAGGGAACAACACAGGCGGCTGTTGCAAGCAGCGCCATGGGAATCTCACCCCCGCCGGGTACTCCGCCGGTTCCGTAGAAAAGTATCATTATACCCCAAGCCTGTCGCGGCCGTATCCGTAGCTGCCAGATATTTCAGAATGGTTTCGGGGTCGCTCTCCACCTTGTGTCCCGCTGATACCGTTAGCGGCAGGTGGGTCTTGGCGTACCTTCATTTGGCTGTTGGCTCAAGGAATGTATCTGGTGAATGTATATGAAATTTTCAAGGTTCCCGGAAGGCTTATCGCCTTCTCACTTTCTCTTTGCCGAATTTTTTTTGCGAGATTCCCACACTTTTTCAAAAAAATTTTTTGTGCCGGTTCCAGAAAACAAAAAAGCGCCCACTGCACCTGTTTATTAGGCGTAGTGAGCGCAAAAAATAAGAACCGGTGATTTCTCACCGAGTCTCATATCCGAATATATAGTTTTCAAAAAAACAGCCCCGCAGAATCACTTCTGCGAGGCTGAAATTCAATCGCACATTTTTCTCGGCATCCGTGGTGCACCCTTGGTGTAAATTGGTGTACGGATTGGTGTACGAGAGGCTTTTTTAGCCCGATCAGGGGGTAATCAATAGAGCTTTGCGCCTGCCGGAATGTGAGGATCAACCATCAGCAAATGCAACTTTTCTTCGCCGTTTTCGTGATGCACGGCAGAGATGAGCATACCCTCAGAGGCGATACCCATCATCGGGCGAGGCGGCAGGTTCGTAATGGCGATGCAGGTCTTTCCAACCAGCTCTTCCGGCTCGTAATAGGCGTGTATCCCGCTCAGAATTGTGCGTTCCGTGCCGGTTCCGTCATCCAGCGTAAACTTCAACAGTTTTTTGGATTTGGGTACCGCTTCGCAGGCAAGCACCTTTACGGCACGGAAATCGCTTTTGGAAAAGGTTTCGAAATCGACATAGTCGGCAAACAGCGGTTCGATTTCCACCTTGGAAAAGTCTATCTTTTCCTCCGCCGCTTCTGCCGGCGCATTCAAGGTGCAGGCATCAACGTTCGGGCAGGCACCGCAGGCGCAGCCGTCCTGCACGGGTGCGGCAGACCTTTCCGGCTTTTTATCCAGCGATTTCATCGTCGGGAACAGCAAAACATCGCGGATGGCGGGCGAATCGGTGAGCAGCATTACCATTCTGTCGATCCCGAAGCCGATACCGCCTGTGGGCGGCATACCGTAGGAGAGCGCGTTGAGGAAATCCTCGTCGGTATGGTTTGCTTCCTCGTCGCCGGAGGCGAGAAGCTCCTCCTGTGCGCGGAAGCGCTCGCGCTGATCGATCGGGTCGTTAAGCTCGGAATAGGCGTTCGCCATTTCCCAGCCGTTCATAAAGAACTCAAACCGCTCGACATAATCCGGATTTTCGGGCTTGCGCTTTGTGAGCGGAGAAATCTCCACCGGGTGATCCATAAGGAAGGTCGGCTGGATAAGCTTATCCTCGGCATACTGTTCGAAGAAAAGGTTGAGTATATCGCCCTTTTTGTGGCGCGGTTCGTATTCGATCCCGTGCTGCTTTGCGAGTGTGTAAGCCTCCTCATCGGTGTGCACGTTCGTAAAATCGACACCGGCATACTTTTTCACCGCATCAATCATGGTGATACGCTCGAACGGCTTGCCGAGATCCATTTCCACACCGTTGTAGGTGATCTTGGTGGTACCCAAAACCTCCTGCGCGACAAAGCGGTAAAGATTTTCGGTAAGATCCATCATGCCGTGGTAATCGGTATATGCCTGATAAAGCTCCATGAGCGTGAATTCGGGATTATGGCGGGTGTCAAGTCCTTCGTTGCGGAACACCCTGCCGATTTCGTAAACACGTTCCAGACCGCCGACAATAAGCCGTTTAAGATAAAGCTCGAGCGAGATACGGAGCCGCAGATCCTCGTTCAGCGCATTGAAATGCGTTTCGAAGGGGCGCGCGGAGGCGCCGCCGGCGTTCGCGACGAGCATAGGAGTCTCGACCTCCATAAAGCCCTGCGAATCGAGATATTTGCGGATAGCGCGTATAATGCGCGAACGCTTGATAAAGGTATCCTTTACCTCCGGATTGACGATCAGATCGACATATCTCTGGCGGTAACGGGTATCCGTATTTGTAAGCCCGTGGTATTTTTCGGGCAGCGGAAGGAGGGATTTCGAAAGCAGTGTAAGCTTTTTTGCATGGATGCTTATTTCCCCGCGGCGGGTCTTGAATACAAAGCCTTCCAACCCGATGATATCTCCGATATCCCATTTGCGGTATTCGTTAAAGCATTCCTCGCCGATATCATCGACACGGACATACGCCTGTATGCGCCCCGAAACATCGGCTATATCGATAAAGTTCGCCTTGCCCATATCGCGGCGGCTCATAAGCCTGCCGGCAAGCGAAACTTCCTTTTGATCGAACTGTTCGAAATTATCCTTGATTTCGCCCGCGTGCGCGGTAACATCGTATTTTGTAACGGCAAACGGATCCCTGCCCTCCGCCTGCGCTTCGGCAAGCTTGCGGCGCCGCACGGCGATGATTTCGTTTTCGTCCTCCAAAGCGGGCGCTGCCCCGTTCTTTATTTCTTCGTTCATCGTCTGCCTCTTATTTGGAAATTCCGGTGACGGTGTATCTGACTATCCCAACCGGCGTTTCAACATTTATGCTGTCGCCCTTGCGGTGGCCGAGAAGCGCCTTGCCGAGAGGGCTGTCGTCGCTGATACGGCCTTCGATCGGATCGGATTCGGCAGTGGAAACAATCTTGTATTCGGTTTCCTCGCCATCCTCTATATTGTGCACAACAACAACGTTGCCGACGCCGATCTTATCGGTGGAAAGCTCGCTGTCGTCCAATACTATCGCATTTTCGAGCGTTGCTTCGAGCTGGGCTATCTTCCCTTCTATTTCCGCCTGCTCGTTTTTCGCTTCGTCGTATTCGCTGTTTTCGGAAAGGTCGCCGTATGCTCTCGCCTTTTGGATCGCCTGAGCGACTTCCTTACGCTTTACGGTTTTGAGATGTTCAAGCTCGTGCTGAAGATTTTTAAGCCCTTCGTGGGAAACGATGATCTGCTTTGCCATTTTTGTATTCTCCTGTATTTGTTATCGTATATTTATATGCTCAATCTGCGCCGGTTATAACCTCCAATGCGCGTTTAAGCTGTGTATCGTCCTCGGGGTGCATCTTGAAAAAGCGTTTTTCCCATTCCTCGCCGAGCTTTGAAACGATATCCGGCGTTATTCCCACGCCGTCGTAGCTGACATTGGAGGGCGGATTGTAATAATCAGTGGAAAGCTTTATCGCATCGCCCTCGTCCGTGAGCCGATATGTCGTCTGCATCGTGCCCTTGCCGAAGGTCTGCTCGCCGATGATCGTCGCCAGCCCGTAATCCCGAAGCGCCGCCGTAAACAGTTCGGCTGCGGAAGCGGTGGAGCCGTTGCAGAGAACGACCATTTCCGCCTTTATGCACTCCGCATCGGAATATTTCGTTTCGGTATTGCCGTTTTTATCGACAATATTTATGATCGGCCCTTCCGGAAGCAGAATATCCAGCATTTCAAGAACCTGGTCGAGATAGCCGCCGCCGTTGTTGCGCACATCGAAGATAAACTTATCGAACCCGGAATCCAGCGCGTCGTTTACCGTTTTTTGGAAAAGCGAAGCGACAGTCATATCCGAAAACGAAAGTATGCGGACATACGCCACGCCGCTTCCGAGATCCGAAAACAGGACGTTTTCGCTCGGTACGGAACGGCGTGTCACCGAAAATTCAAGCTCCTCGCCCCCGCGGAGAACCTTAATTTCGGCTTTCGTGCCCTCCTTGCCGCGGATCAGGTCGATAATATCGTAATAATTATCCGCATTTGCCCTTGTTCCGGCGGCTTCGACAATAACGTCGCCATCCAGAATCCCCGCCTCCTGCGCGGGTGAATCGGGCATGACACGGAAGATATATACCCCACCGGTATCCTCGTCATAGCAGGCATGAACGCCGATCCCGACAAAGTCGCCCTTGGAGGAATCGAGCATGGCGGAATATTCCTCCGCCGTATAATAATCCGAATACGCATCGCCGAGCGAGCGGACGGCAGCCTTGTAAGCCGCTGTCCAAAACTCGTCGCTCTTGTAATCGCGCAGATATTTTGAATTTATCATATCGATTATTTCGGGAAATCTGTCATATGCCGCATTTCGGGAGCCTTCCCCCGCGGAGACACCGGAATCGATACGAGTGCCGATATTGCTTTCGGCATTGCGGCAGCTTGCCCACGAAAAAACCGAAACGAAAGTAACGGCGCAGGCGCACAGCGCAATGACTATGCAGGCAAACGGAGAGATTCTTTTTTTGAACATTATATCGCCTTACTTATCTTTTGACATAATATCCGTCCGGGAGATATTTACCCGGATCGACAAGGGTACTTCCGTTCTTCACACCCAAATGCAGGTGGTTGCCGGTGGAGCGCCCCGTGGAGCCGACATAGCCGATAACCTGCCCGGCTTTAACGTTATCGCCGACCTTGAAACCCGCAAATCTGGACATATGCGCATATATCGTCGTGATACCGTTGCCGTGGTAGATCATTATATGGTTGCCGTAGCCGGTGTTGCTGCTTGTCCGTGCGGTGATAACACCGTCGCGCACCGCGTATATCGGGGTGCCCTTTGCGGCGGCAATATCCAGCCCGGAATGATATTCGCTTGTCGGCTTGCCGAACGGATTCAGGCGATAGCCGAAATAGCTTGTAACAACACCCTTAATGGGCAGCGGCCAGATAAATTCGGCATTGCTGTTGTAATATTTGAGCCGTTCCTCCTCGAGCGTTTTGATCTTCGCATTGATCTCCTGCACGCGGGCGTTCTTTTGGCTGTACTGTTCGTTGAGCGAATCGATATTCAGCCCGAGCGAAGCGGCAATGGTGTTGAAATTCTGTATTTTTTCTTCCTTTTCGATCTCTGCCAGCTTGAGCGCGGATATGTATTCGTCATATTCCTTCTGCGTTTCGGCAAGCTCGTCCGAAAGCACGCGGAGATCCGACATTGTAGTCTGTATCTCCTTCATATAGCCATTGGCGCAGGTCATTATCGCATTGTAGTTTTCCCTGCGGGAAAGAAAATCGGCAAAGCTTTCGGAGGAAAACAGCATTTCGAAGGTATTCACATCGCCGTTTTCGTAAATATACTGCATGAGATTGCGGTAAAGCGAAAGCCGGTAATCGTAATCCTCCTGCACGGTGGTGAGCTGCGCGATTATCTGAGCGCGTTTGAGATCGTAGGATTCCTTTACGGCTTCGTTGACGGCGATCTCGCTTTCGAGCAGGTCTATTTCGGCGCGGTACTGTTCGAGCAGAGCGATATTTTCGTCGGATTTACCCCGGAGGCTCGCTATATCCGCGCGAATGGAAGCCATTTCATTTTTTATACCCGCAAGCAGGCTTTTGTATTGGTTGAGTTCGTTTTCGATATCGAATATCGTCCTCGCCTCTGCGGGAAGTGCAACTTCACCGGGAATAAACAGAACGACGACCGAAAGCAGCATTGTCATGCAAAGAATGAAGGACAACGCCTTTTTTTTGTGGGTAAGCATCGAAAAACCTCCTGTTTGATTATGCTTTGAGATACTTTTTGAGCGAAAGGCTCGAAGAAACTATGCCGGTGAAAAGCCCTATCGCCGCATACCCCGCAATCAACAGCATGGAATATTCGGAAAAATCAGCCAGAACCGCTTCCGCACTGCCCAAAGTGGAGGAAACTATATCACGCAGCAGGTACTGATAAATGTAAAATTCGATTCCGAAGGCGACACAGGCGGAAAACAGACCGATAATTATGCCCTCTACTATATACGGCATACGGATAAAATGCTTTGTCGCGCCGCAGAGCCGCATAAAGGTGATCTCGTTCCGGCGGGAAAACACGCCGAGCTTGACGGTATTCATTATCGCGAAAAGCGATATCAAAAGCAGTATCGCAAGCAGCCATATCCCGGCGATATAAAGTGTCTTTTTGACATTCATCACATTGCCGTAAAGATCGATATAATCCATGATATCTTCGGTGGGAACGGCATCAAATTCCGTGCCGTTTTCCGAGGTGAGCGTGATGGAATCTATACGGTTGCGAACGCGTGTGACGGCATCGAAATCCGAAAGGTTTTTGAAATACAGGCGGTAGCTCGCCCGCAGCGGGTTCACGAAATGGTTATCCATATCGCCTTCCGGGGCGGAGGTATCGGCAAACAGCCCGTCTATCCATTCGGAATTGCCCTGCGCGCGCATTATTTCGAGATGCTCGTCCGCAGAGATAAAGCGGACCTTTTCCCCGGTGTCGCCCTCTGTCATTATGTCGGAATTGTCGCATATCTCGCGAAGCTTTTCGCCGATGGCGGCGATCTGCTCGTCGGTATATTCCTTGTTCATGCGGACTTCGATAACATTGAGGTTATTGATATTGTTGAAGTTGCGGTCGATCGTGTCGATCGCGATATAAAATGTCCCGCAGAGTATCATGCCGCCGACAAGCACCAGCACCGAAGCGGTGGACATCACGCCGTGGCGGAAAATGTTTTTGAACCCCTGGCAGAGGTTATAGAAAAATACACTCGGTTTCATTCGTCAAAGGTACCTCCGATCCGATCGGATACGACCTTGCCGCTGTCCACGGTTATCACGCGCTTTTTATAGCTGCGCACGATGTTCATATCGTGGGTTACAACAACGACGGTCTTGCCCAGCCGGTTGATCTTCATCAAGAGATCCATTATTTCGCTTGTCATGTCCACATCGACATTCCCGGTGGGCTCGTCCGCGATAACTGTGTCGGGATTGTTCACAAGAGCGCGCGCAAACGCGACACGCTGCTGTTCGCCGCCCGAAAGCTCGTCCGGGAAGCAATCCGCCTTGTGTGCAAGCCCGACAAGATCCAGGAAGAAGGGTACGCGCTTTTTGATAAGCGAGCCCTTTGCGCCGACGACGCGCATCGCAAACGCGACGTTTTCGTAAACCGTCATTTTATCGAAAAGCTTGAAATCCTGGAATACCACGCCCATCGTGCGGCGAAGAGCCGGTATCTTCCACGAGCGTATCTTATCAAGCCGGAAGCCGTTTACTTCCAGATGCCCGGAGGAAACCCTTTCCTCGCACAGAAGCAGCTTTGTAAGCGTTGTTTTGCCCGCGCCGGAATGACCGATGATAAAGACGAATTCTCCGTCGTCGATATTGAGCGTAACGTCGTTCAGCGCGACGGTTCCGTTGCGGTATTTCATTGAAACATTATCGAAAGAGATCATTTTTCGGGGTTACCTTTCAAATTGCGCATCAATACATCTGCGGCTTGCTGCTCAGGTATTTTTTGACCATGAGCGCAACCTTGAAGGTTATGGCATGGTCGAACTCACGCAGGTCGAGCCCGGTGATCTTTTTGATCTTTTCGAGGCGGTAAACGAGCGTGTTGCGATGTACGAACAGCTTCCTGGAGGTTTCGGAAACGTTCAGGTTGTTGTCGAAGAAGGAATGTATGGTCTGAAGCGTTTCGCGGTCGAGGCTTTCGAGCGAGCCGCGCTTGAACACCTCCGAAAGAAACATTTCGCAAAGCGTGGTGGGAAGCTGGTAAATAAGCCTGCCGATACCGAGATTTTCGTAATTGATGACGGTTTTTTCGGTATCGAACACCTTGCCGACCTCGAGCGCGACCTGTGCATCCTTATAGGAACGTGCAAGCTCCTTCACGGTGCCGACAACCGAGCCTATCCCTATAGTGACTTTGAGGAAGAATTCGGTCTGGATGGTGTCGACAATGCTTTTTGCAATGGATTCGAGCACCTTGGGTTCGTTTGCGGATTTCAGCTCCTTTATAAGCACGATATCCGATTCGCCGACACTGATGACATAATCGTGCCCCTTATCCGGGAACATATTCTGAATCACATCGAACGGAACAATATCGCCGACATCCGCAAAGCGGATAAGTATCGCGGAGCGGTTCACCTCCGCATCGAAGCGGAGCTCCTTGGATTTGATATAAATATCTCCGGGAAGGATATTGTCGAGTATGATGTTTTTGATAAAATTCGCCTTGTCGTACTTTTCGTCGTAAAGCGTTTTGATATTGGAAAACGAGACGGAAAGCAGCGCGGAAACGCTTTTTGCCGTTTTGTCCGAGCCTTCGACAAAGACTATATATTCGATCCGGGCGTGGGAGCCGATCGGACGGTAGGTATACCCGCCCATATCGAGAGTGTCGAAGTTATAGGACATTTCCTCGAGAACCTCCCTGCGGGATGAGCCGATGTTGTTGAGCAGGCTGCAGGCTATGACAATGCCCTTGTCGTCGATAATGCCGATCTCACGGTCCACCGCTTCTCTCATCTGATATATTAGGGTCTGGAACAGCTTGTTGCTCATTTTTTCGTTATCCTCTCTCGTTATAAATTGCTTCGCCGCATCTTCTGAAATCTTCACATAGTGATTTTATATCATTTTGCGGGCAATTGCAAGTGCTTTTGCGGAAATATAACAAAATAACCGATCAAAATTTGTGTATTATCACCGTTTTCGGCGGCTAGCGCCGCCGCACACGCGCACCCCTTTGCGCAAAGCGCACGCCGGAGCCAAAAAATGAAGCAAAGCCCTTGACACGACAGCAGCGGCGTTGTATAATGTAGCATAATTAAACGGTAAAAGGAGTTTATCAGAATGAACGAACAGAATAATCAACCCGCAAAGAGCGGCTTCGACATCACTTCCGTTGTCGCAAAGCTCATCCCCGTGCTTCTTTACATAGCACTTGCGTTTGCCGTTGTCGGCTTTCTTTATTACTTCATCGTCGGCATCGTCAACGCCGCAAGCCGCTTCGGCACCTTCGGCTCTTTTGTAAGCGGTTTTGCCGCCGCTCTCGGCTGTGTCGCAAAGTACGGCTGCCTTGCCGGTATCCTCGCAGGCGTTCAGAAGCTCCTGAACAAATAATCACGCTGCATTACGAAAAGAACCCCCGTTTGGCGCACCTGCTTTATCGCAGGTGCGCCAAGCTTTTATGTCCAACTCAATTTTCGGTTTATAACCTCTCGATTATTAAGAGGTGGACAAATCGTCAAAAACTTGGTATAGTATAATCACAGACCGGTCAAGTAACAAAATCAGGAGAATTGTTTATATGGCATTTGGACAAAAGATAAAATCACTTCGACGAGAAGCAAATATGACACAAGAAAATCTTGCAGAACTTCTTTCTATTTCTCCGCAGGCAATCAGCCGTTGGGAAACAGATGTTGCTATGCCCGACATTTCTTTATTGCCGCCGCTTGCCAATTTATTTAATGTAACCACCGATTATCTGCTTGGAATGGAAACCTACCAAAAGGATTTGAGAAAAGCGGAGTTTGACGAAGCATTCCACAAATATTGGGAACACGACGACAAAGAAAAGAATTATCAAATCGCCCTGCGTGCGGTTGCTGAATATCCGGGAAATATGGAGTATGTGGAATGGCTGGCATCGGCAGAGTATTATGTTGCTATGCCGACCTTGGATAATAGTGAATATACGCGTTTGCTTGAAAGTTCGGCAAAACATTATAAATTGGTTTTGGATAACACCAAGGATTCAAAATTATATTCCAAAGCGTTGTTCGGAATCGTTCTTGCACTTAGCTGTAATCAAAAAAAGGACGAAGCCAAACAATACGCTATGTTAGAAGAGGATGAGGAGAAAAGAGATGAGCTGCTTTGTTGGTGCTTAGAGGGTGAAGAAAGGAAAAAGCATTGTCAGCACCTTACAAATACAAAATTAAATAGCTTTCTCTTCCAACTAACATTCGGTCAAAACTCAATTGACGCGTATGATGCCGTTGAAAAAATACTGAATATTATGTTTCCGGACGGTAATTTTCAGTATTATCACAATACTCTGCAATATAATTCTATCAGCAAAGCCATTTGCTTCTGCAAAACACAGCAATATGACCGTGTATTGGAAGAATTGAAAAAAGCAAGGTACCATGCGGAAGAAATGACAAAAATAAATCACCAAAAGACAATAAAGTTCACTTCTCCGCTATTTTCACTTATTGAAAAAGAGCATCCCGTTACAGATTCCGATATAACCGATATTGATGATTTCATTCAGTGTTTGAATAACATCCGTTGCTTTGATCCTATCAGGGAAACAGAGGATTTTAAAGCTTTGATGACATTATAACCCAACTTCTGCTCGCGCGGGGCTTCGCTTTTGTGTCCACAAAAGCAGTGCTTGTCAGGAAAAACAGACAGACTTTCAGAGCGCACAAACCAAAGGCTCCCTTTGTAAAGGGAGCTGACGCCGAAGGCGGCTGAGGGATTGTTTTCGATGAAATTTTTGCTTTTACAAACCCTCCGTCTTGCTTCGCAAGCCACCTCCCTTTAACCGCCCGACAGTACACCTAAAAGGTGTAACACACTATACCTTGCAAGGCAAGGCGTGTGAAAAGGAGTACGAACAAATGCCCGTACTCCTATTGTTTTTTCGGCAGGTAAAACCTGCTTTATGGAAGGCACCCCTTGCGGGGTTCTTTTTCTCTTTTCGCCGCGGCGGTCACAGCAGTATATCTATCGCCGAAAGCACATATGCGCTTGCCGTTTCGGTGCGCATTATCCGCCTGCCCAGCCCCGCAAGCGGAAGCCCGTGCTCCGATGCAAGCGCAGTTTCGGAATCCGAAAGCCCACCCTCCGGGCCGATCAGAAAGCCTATGCTTTCCGGGCGGCTGCCCTCGATTATCCCGCGCAGGGGGCGGGTGCCCTCGCCCTCGTAGCATATAAAGCCCAGCCCGCAGGCGGCAAGCTCCGCAACGGCTTCGCGGTAGCTGATCAGCCCGCACACCGGCGGTACGGACGCGCGCCCGCACTGCGCCGCCGCGGATTCGCTTATACGGTTCAGCCGTTCCAGCCGTTTGGCAAAGGATTTCCCGTCCGGACGGGCGACACAACGTTCGCTTATCACGGCGACAATGCGCGTAGCCCCGAGCTCCACCGCGCGGCGGACAAGATCATCCGTTTTTTCGCCCTTCGGGAGGCACTGGTAAAGCGTTACCGGGCATACCGGCTCGGCATCGCGCACACGCGGCTGCCCGAGCACGGCATAAAAGCCTTCCGGCGTGACCTCGTCTATAACGGCATCGTAGCTTACGGAGCGGGTATCGCATACAAAAATACCGTCGCCCTTTCCGCGGCGCAGCACGCGCAGAATATGCGAGGCATCCCCGCCGCCCACAAATATCCGCCCGCCGGGCGTTCCCTCTTCGGATATATAGATCCGCGGAATAAAAGCCATTTTGCACCGCTCCTCTTTGTTGTTTTATACTTTTGCTTTATGCTTTTATATTAGCACCCGCCGGGCGCCGTGTCAACAGCGCTTTGTCGAAGCGGGTCGACGGGAAACTCCAAAAGGCTATTGACATTTTGCAAAAGCGGTTGTAAAATAGTGCCGTAAAGAATATGATTTTATGGGAGGTAGAGCTATATGAGCGAAGCCAACGAAAGAGACGATATCTACACACTCACGGATGAGGACGGCAACGAAAGCGAATTCGAACTTTTGGGCGAAATGTCCATGGACGACAACACCTATCTTGCCCTTATCCCGCTCGAAAACGACGATGAGGAATGCGTGATACTCAAGGTCACCACCGATGAAAACGGCGAGGAGCTTCTTGTCACCGTCGATGACGATGACGAATTCGAACGCATAAGCGAAATTTTCTACAACACCTTTATGGATGAATGCGATCTGGACGGCGGCGAAGACGAAGACGAAGAGGAAGCCGGGAAATAACGCAAAAATTTCCTGCAGGGTTCGTGTATGAGTGCGGGTACGCCCGTGCCCTTCCTCGTGTAAAAACCCACATCAATGAAAGGGAGCTCATATTCCCTCGCGGTGAAGCAGGCCTCCCGCCCGGTACCCCCTTTGTGCGGTTCCGTGCGGACGTTGGAAGCACTGAAGCGCGGGAGAGGGCACCCACCTGCACAAAAGCAGGGTTTCATTTTCACGGGGGCACGGCTCTGCGGGGCAATTCTTTTCGAAAGGCATGGGGCTGCCGCTTTGCAAAGCGCAGCCCTGTTTTGATTTTTATGGAAGTAAAAGAATTATTCCGGCATATCGAGGAAAACCGCGGAAGGTTTCTCGATTTTCTGGAGGACATCTGCAATATCGAGGCGACAGCCCGCGACACCGCCGAAATGAACCGGCTTGCCGCGTTTATTGCCGATTTTGCGCGCAAGGAAGGGCTCGATGTCAGGAAGATACCCTTTGAGCGCGCGGGCGATATGCTTGCGATAGAGCTTAACCCCGGCGCGGAAAAGGGAGCGTTTTTTATCGCGCATATGGATACCGTTCACAAGCCGGGCGTGTTCGGCACACCGGCAGTAAAGCGCTGCGGAGAAAAGCTTATCGGCCCCGGAGTTATCGACTGCAAGGGCGGCATTGCCGTTGCACTGCTGTGCATGGCGGCGCTGCGCGGCAGCGGGTACGACCGCTGCGCGCGGCTTCTGCTGACATCGGATGAAGAAATATCCGACAGCCTCGGCGGCGAACGCGAACTCGAGCTTATCCGCGAAAGCGCAAAGGGCTTTCCCTTTGCGCTCAATTGCGAGGTGGGGCGCCCCGGCGAAGCCGTCGTTTCCCGCAAGGGTATTTACCGCTGCCGTATCGACATAAAGGGTGTTTCCTCCCACGCGGGGATCGATTATTTTGCAGGGCGTTCCGCAGTACGCGAAGCGGCGGAAAAGATAATCGCGCTCGAATCGCAAAGCAGGCAGGGCGGCACGACATACAACTGCACCTGCATTTCCGGCGGCAGCGTGCCGAACATTGTCCCGGACGAATGCTCGTTTATCATCGATGCGCGCGTCAATACCGATGAAGCCATGCGTGAAGCCGTTGATTTTATAACGTCGGTCGCGGAAAAGAGCTTTGTCGGAGGCACAAGCGGCAGCGTAACAAAGATCAGCAGCCGCGCACCCATGCTGCGCACGCCGGAGGTGGACAGGCTTTTTGCCGCGGTAAACGCCGTTTCACAGAAATACGGGCTGGGAGCACTTACCCCGGTGGAAAGCGGCGGCGGTTCGGATTCTGCATACACGCAGCAGGCGGGCGTGCCGACACTGGATGCGCTCGGCACCGCCGGCGACCATTGCCACACCACGCGCGAATTCGCATATATATCCTCGCTGGGCGACAGGGCAAAGCTCCTCGCGGCGTTCATATGCGAAGCCCGCAGGTGAAGCAGCTTAAACTGCCGCAAGGCTAATATAACAAACCCACCCGAAGGCAAAAACCTTCGGGTGGGCTTTTTTGTTTTTCCGCAGAGATTGCAAAAAGGGTATTCAATGTCCGTTTTATAGTACACACGATGTGCTATAATTGCCGCAGACAGAGTTTTCGGAGGTGTTACCATGGATTATTTATCCGCATTGAACGAAAAGCAATTCGAGGCTGTAACGGCGACGGAAGGATATCTGCGGGTGATCGCGGGAGCGGGCAGCGGAAAAACAAAGCTGCTTGTGAGCAGGTATGCCTATCTTGTAAAAGAATACGGCATCAATTCCGCAAACATACTGTGCGTGACCTTCACCAACAAAGCCGCTGGCGAAATGAAGCGCCGTATCCGCAGCCTGATCGGGCAGGAATACGACACGTCTTTGATCTGCACATACCACGGGTTCTGTGTCCGGGTGCTCCGCGAGGATATCGAAAAAATATTTTATCCCAAAGAGTTTCAGATCATCGACACCGCGCAGCAAAAAGCTCTGTTGGAGGAAATATATCAGAAGTTCGAGCTGAAGCTGGATCACGCCAGCTTCGAAAAGATAATAAAGCAGATCGCGGTTTTCAAAGCAGCACATCGGGAATATGTCGCAAAAATGTGCTGTACCGACCACTGCCCGATCCTGCCCGGTGCCGCCACGCTCGATGAACGGATAATCGAGGAATTCCTGCAAAAGCAAAAGCAGATATACGCGATGGATTTTCAGGATCTGTTGTATTTTGTACTGGACATTTTCGACCGCTGCCCCGAGGTGCTGGAGAAATGGCAGGACAGGCTGAATTATATCCAGGTGGATGAATTTCAGGACAGTTCGGCAACGGAAATGGAATTGGTGGACAGGCTGGCCGGCAAGCACAAAAACCTGATGATCGTCGGGGATCCGGACCAGAACATCTACGAATGGCGCGGCTCCGATGTAAAGTTGCTTGTGGACTTTGACAAAGCTCATGTTCCGACAAAAACCGTGATCCTGAACCGGAATTACCGTTCCACGCCGCAGATTCTGCAATGCGCCAATACGCTGATCGAAAAGAACAAATACCGGCTTGAAAAAGACCTGTACACAACGAGCGTCGACGGAGCGCCGGTGTACCATTACCACGAGAAAAACGAATACGCCGAGGCAGACCGCATAATCGAGAGCATTCAGCGCGTCCGCAGGGAAAGCGGCGGCAACTATGCCGATTTCGCCGTTTTATACCGTTCCGGGTTCCTCTCGCGCGTTATCGAGAAGAAATTCACGGAAAACGGTATCCCGTATGAAATATTCGGCGGCGTAAAGTTTTATCAGCGGATGGAGATCCAGGATATCATGGCATACCTGCGTTTGGTGGCTTTCGACGATGACATTTCCTTCAAAAGAATCGTCAACAAGCCGCGCCGCAAATTCGGCAGGGCAAAATTGCAGCGTTTGACCGCACTGCAAAAGGACGGGATGTCTTTATTCCGGACTCTGAGCGAAAATATTGAAGATCCGATCTTTAAGCAAAGCGGCGCAAAAGAGTTTGCGGCAGCCGTCGAAGGGCTTCGGCAGGTGTATAAATCGATCCCGGTTTCCGAATGTGTGGAACGCATATGCGCAGACAGCGGGTACGAGAAATATATCCGCGAGCTCGGCGATATGGAACGATTCGAAAACCTGTCGGAATTCAAGCGCATCGCATCCGAATACGAAAAAAGCTTCGGAGAAGAGGTTTCGCTGAAAGCGTTTATCAACCAGATATCCCTGCAGGCCGAGGATGACAGCGACGAAAGCTGCGATATGGTAAAGCTGATGACCATTCACGCGGCAAAGGGTCTGGAATTTCCTTATGTGTTTATTGTCGGTCTTTCGGAGGGCATATTCCCTTCCTCCAAAACCATCGAGGAGCGCAGGAACATGGGGCTGGAGGAGGAAAGAAGGCTTTGCTATGTTGCGATCACCCGTGCGGAAAAGCGGCTGTTTCTTTCGGACAGCGAGGGATACGGTCAGAACGGAAAAGAAAAGCTTCCGTCGAGGTTTTTGAAGGAGATCGGCGAGAATAATTACATCCGAACGGGAACCATCTCCAAAGAATTGCAGTACAGCGCCGACAGATACACAGCTCAGCTGTATGACGAAACGGCAGCCGCTGCGCCGAAAACCGCCGGGGCAAGAGTAACTCACCCCGCATTCGGAGAAGGCGAAATCCTGGGCTTCGGTCGGAACAGAAACAGTTACATAGTGAGGTTCGATAAACTGGCGAGCGAACGGGAGATATCCGCCGATTACTTCAACAAGCCCCGTTCATTGCCGAAGATCCGTGAATCCGTTCCGGAAGAACCGAAGGTTTTGATACCGGAGGAAACGAAGTCACCGGTTTTTGAAGAGCCGACGGCAACGGACATCTGCGAGCAAACCGAAACCTTTGAGGCACTTACGGAAATGCCCCAACCGCATGCGGAAGAAAAAGAAGAGCCGCACACCGTGCAGCAGGCGAAATACACGGAGGGCGGTGAAAATCTTTGGAACCGTGAAGATGTACCGAAAACCGGCTGGGTATGCACGGGTGTTACCGATCTGGGAGCACCGACGGGCATATGCGAGATGTGCGGTCACCAGATCATCCGCTATGTTCACCATATGTACCACCCCGGCTTCGGGAAATTGGGCGTAGGCTGTGTCTGTGCGGGAAAAATGGAAGGCGACATCGAACGCGCAAAAAAGCGGGAACAGGATTTCAAAAGCAAAGCGCAGCGGAAGGCAAGCTTCAGATCGCGTCAGTGGAAAGTATCCAAAAGGTCCAACAGCTATCTGAAAATCCGGGGTCATCTTGCGGTAATGTACCACGATCCGCGGCATGACACCTGGAAATACGCCATAGACGGCATTTTCTGCCCGGAAGTCTATTATGCACGCGAAGCAGCCGCCGATGCGGTTTTCGAAGCACTTGAAAAGCTGCGGTAAAGATTGGTGCAAGGCGGGATATAACAAACCCACCCGAAGGCAAAAACCTTCGGGTGGATTTTTCATTATGAAAGCGAGAACATTTATGCTTCGTCCGAATTATCCGAGCTGCTCTTTTCGCCGTTTATCTGTTCCAGCAGATAAACGCCTCGTTCTATCATAGAGTTGCGATAACGGATATTTTTTGCCGTTATGCTAAACCCCGATCCCACAAAGAAAAATATCGGTGCAACAACACAAGCGGCAATCTCACCCATCCGCACATCGGATTGGTATTCCGACAATTCGATAAAGTACCTGATAAGGTCATCGGGCGAAGTCGGCAACGATGGCGCTTTCTTCTCAGCAAGCGTAATTCCGACTATAAGCACAACAACGGAAATGAAAATACAAATCCCGCCGATTGTTTTCAACGACTCGCTGGGATCTTTTGATTTTGCGAAAGAACGCGAATAACCAAACCATTGATTCACAAAAGCACCTCCGATTTAATACTATAAAGCCGCTTTTTACCCATACGGCAAAAAGCTACCGAACCTATTCACTATCCCACTATCACTTATAACTTCACCGAAACTCCCGCGCGGGCAAGTGAAAAGTGAAGAGTGAACAGTGAAAAAGTAAAACTCCCGCACTGATGCGCGGGAGTTTTGGTGGAGACTACAGGGCTCGAACCTGTGACCCTCTGCTTGTAAGGCAGATGCTCTCCCAGCTG
>ERZ1034952.134-NODE-134-length-66402-cov-33.245768_pt1 | contig 66402 bp, 59 predicted proteins | sample MGYA00520625_ERZ1034952 | MGnify/ENA primary metagenome ERZ1034952 (study PRJEB33766, sample SAMN09781773) | gut metagenome | biome: gut microbiome | host: Homo sapiens | place: Madagascar | study: EMG produced TPA metagenomics assembly of the PRJNA485056 data...
TCCGTACTGCTTGGCTTTACTCTGAGTTTGGCAAGAACTTCTGCAAGACTATGCTTAACCTTACTGCTACCAAACCAGCATTAAAGGTTGTGTTCGACCAGTGCGGCACTCCCACTTATGCCTATGACCTTGCCAAGGCAATTGAGGTGATAATAGAGGATTATAAAAAGGAAAACTCTTCGTCTGAGTATTCAAAGACAGGCATTTATCATTTCTCAAATGAGGGTGTATGCTCATGGTTCGACTTTACCAAAATGATAGCTGAGTATAGCGGTCATAATGAATGTGAGATTAATCCATGTTATAGTGCCGAATATCCAAGTCCTGTTAAGCGTCCTGCATATTCGGTATTGGACAAGAGCAAGATAAAGGAGACATTTGGAGTGAAAGTGCCGTATTGGACTGATTCATTAAAAATATGTATTAACAACCTACAGAACTAAAATAGAAGATGGAAGTAATAAAGACAGCAATAGATGGAGTGGTAATCATTGAGCCAAAAGTGTTCAAGGATGCCCGTGGATATTTCTTCGAGAGCTTTTCGCAGAGAGAGTTTGAAGAGAAGGTCCGCAAGATAAACTTTGTGCAGGACAATGAGAGCATGTCGAGCTATGGTGTGATGAGAGGTTTGCATTTCCAGTGTCCTCCTTTTACACAGAGCAAATTGGTGCGTTGCGTAAAAGGTAGAGTACTTGATGTAGCAGTAGACATCCGCAAGGGAAGTCCTACATACGGACAGCATGTGGCTGTAGATCTTACAGAGGACAACCATCGCCAGTTCTTTGTGCCAAGAGGTTTTGCTCATGGCTTTGCAGTATTGTCGGAGACAGCAGTATTCCAGTATAAGTGTGACAACTTCTATGCCCCACAGGCAGATGGTGGCATCAGCATCATTGATGACAGTCTTGGCATTGATTGGCAGATTCCTACAGAGAATGCCATTCTTAGCGAAAAGGACACAAAGCATGAGCTACTGAAAGACTTCGACAGTCCTTTCTCTATTGACATGAATCTCTATCCAGAATTTTAATAATAAACAGATATGACACAATATAAACGTACAATCGTAATCACAGGTGGAGCTGGCTTTATCGGCTCACACGTAGTAAGACTTTTTGTAAACAAGTATCCTGAGTATAAAATCATCAACCTTGATAAGTTGACTTATGCTGGCAACCTTGCCAACCTTAAAGACGTTGAGGACAAGCCCAACTATAAGTTTGTCAAGATGGACATTTGCGACTTTGACGCTTTCTATCAGTTAATGCAGGATGAGCATGTTGATGGCATTATCCATCTTGCAGCCGAGAGTCATGTAGACCGTAGCATCAAAGATCCATTCACATTTGCCCGTACCAATGTAATGGGTACATTGACACTCCTTCAGGCTGCCAAGCTCTATTGGGAGTCGTTGCCAGAGAAATATGAAGGCAAGCGTTTCTATCATATCTCTACAGATGAGGTATATGGAGCATTGCAGATGACTCATCCAGAAGGAATAAAGCCCCCATTCACTACAAAGGCAAGCTCTGAGGAGCATCACCTTGCTTACGGAGAGGATTTCTTCTATGAGACAACAAAGTACAATCCTCATTCTCCTTATTCTGCATCAAAGGCAAGTTCCGACCATTTTGTACGTGCCTTCCATGATACTTACGGAATGCCGACAATCGTGACAAACTGCTCAAACAACTATGGTCCTTATCAATTCCCAGAGAAATTAATACCTCTCTTTATCAACAATATCCGTCATCGCAAGCCTCTTCCTGTTTATGGTAAGGGTGAGAATGTGCGCGACTGGTTGTATGTAGTAGACCATGCACGTGCAATTGACCTTATATTCCATGAAGGCAAGGTAGCAGAGACTTATAATATTGGTGGTTTTAATGAGTGGAAGAACATCGATATTATCAAGACAGTCATCAAGACAGTAGACCGTTTGCTTGGTCGTGCAGAAGGTGAAGACCTCAATCTTATCACATACGTAAAAGACCGTCTTGGTCATGACGCACGTTATGCAATTGATTCAACAAAGCTTCAGAAGGAACTGGGATGGGAGCCAAGTTTGCAGTTTGAGGAAGGTATTGAGAAGACAGTAAAGTGGTATCTCGATAATGAGGAGTGGATGGATAATGTTACAAGTGGTGAGTATGAGAAATACTACGAATATATGTATTCAAAGAAATAATCTTTTATTTAAGTAGGTGTTCAAAAATGAATCTATATGCTTTATTGGCAAGATTGATTGAAACAAGAATGCCTACTTATAAATGTCTTAAAAATAATATTAGCGGACAAGTCTGCTATAATGACTATTTAATAAGTAAAAAAGTCTTCTCATCATTTAATTCTAAGACTTATTCAGTTGATAAGGCTCATAATTCTATTTTTATAAAGAGCAAACACTTGTTTCATCATGGTGTAACGTCTCCTTTATCTATATTCAATTTGGTATTACAGAAGTATGTTCTTTTTTATTGAAGAGTGGTTTTGGATATTCAAATTGAAGAAGTTAGAATAAAATAAACAGAGAAAATAAATGTCAGAACAAATAAACAAAAGTAAGCGATTGGCCAAAAACACTGTTCTCCTATATGTAAGGATGCTTTTAACAATGTTCATAGGCTTATATACTTCTAGAGTAGTATTGCACGCTTTAGGGGTCGAGGATTACGGAATATATAATGTTGTGGGCGGATTAGTTACAATGTTTACTGTCCTATCTGGCTCATTATCAGCAGCAATAAGTAGATTTATAACTTTTGAATTAGGTAAAGGTAATAAAGACAGGCTCAAGCGAGTGTTTTCAACATCAATAAATATTCAATTTATATTAATAGCTTTTATTGTCGTATTAATGGAAACCATAGGATTATGGTTTCTCAATTATAAAATGGTTATTTCAGCAGAAAGATTAACTGCAGCTAATTGGGTTTTCCAATTTTCTGTGTTTACTTTCGCAATGAATCTTTGGAGCGTACCATATAATGCTGCAATAATAGCTCACGAAAAGATGTCAGCATTTGCATATATCGGAATACTGGATTCCTTATGTCGTTTAGGTGTTGCTTTTATGATTACTTATAGTAATTTTGATCATTTGATATATTATGCTTTACTTCTAATGATAGTTGGAATTATTATAAGATTAATTTATGGATTCTATTGTAAAAGAAACTTTGATGAAACTATATATCATTTTGTCTTAGATAAGTCTTTATTAAATGATATGTTTAGCTTTGCTGGTTGGAATTTTATAGGTGCAGCAGCTGGTGTATGCCGTACAACAGGGGTAAACATTTTAATTAATTTGTTTTATGGTGCAAACGTTAATGCAGCACGTGGCCTATCTGTTCAATTAAATAATGCGATTTCTGGTTTTGCAAATAATTTTATGACAGCATTAAATCCACAAATAACTAAAGCTTATGCAGAAGAGGATTTCCATTATATGAATATGTTGCTTTTTAAAGGAACTAAATTGGCATACTTTCTATTAATGCTCATTTCAATGCCTGTGCTTATAGAAACGGATTTATTATTATCTATTTGGTTAAAACAAGTACCAGATTATGCAATTGTATTTGTTCAGTATATCTTAATATTTGCAATGTGTGAATCATTATCAGGACCACTGATCACTGCAATGTTGGCAACAGGAAATATTAAAAGGTATCAAATTATTGTAGGTGGAACAAACTTACTCAATCTTCCTATTTCATATTTTTTGCTTAAAATATTTAGATTTGAGAACTTTCCTCAAATAACAATGGTTGTTGCAATTGTTCTCTCTATTGTTTGTTTATTTGAGCGACTTATTCTGATGAGAAAGATGATAAAACTTGACTCCTTTGGTTTTATACATAATGTAATTTCACCTGTTTTTTTTGTAACAATTCTTGTTTTAGTTTTGTCAGTGATATCTCATAACTTAATAGTTACAAATACCCTAACATCTATTATTAATTTAGTAATAGTTTTATTCTTTTCATGTATCTTGATATATACAGTTGGAATAAGTAAAAACGAAAGAGTATTTCTTAAGGAAAAAATCCGTCATTACATAAAGGTGTATAAAAATGAAAAATAAAATATTATTATTGGGTGGTACTGGTACTTTAAGTACTGCAGTCCTTGAAGAATCAAGAAGACAAGGTTTTGATGTTACTATAATGAATCGTGGCACAAATAACGCATGTATTCCTAAGGATGTTACAGTAGTTATATGTGACTTCAGAAATAGTAATGAGCTATTGTCAAAGTTTAAAAATAAAAAATATGATGTAGTAGTAGATTTCTTATCTAGAAATTCAAAGGATATAGATAGAGTATATCCTATTTTTAGGGAGAAATGTATGCAATATATATTTGTTTCTTCTGCTTGTGTATATCGTAGATTTAAAGAGGATTTTCCAATTAGTGAAGATTCTCCAAAACCCAATAGAGATTGGTCTTATAACATAGAAAAGTATGATACTGAAGAAAGATTAAAAGTTTTAGCTAAAGAAAGTAGAACTAATTTTACAATTGTGCGTCCTTATATTACTTATAATGATAAAAGAATACCGTTTGGAATAACTCCATCGTATGCTTTACATCGTACAATAGTAGAAAGATTCAAGGCGGGAAAACCATGGTTTACATGGGATGAAGGAAAAGTTATTACAACAGTAACACATACTATTGATTTCTCAGCCATGATGGTAGGTTTGTTTTTAAATCCTAAGGCGTTTAATCAAGACTATCATATTACTGGTGACTATTCTTGTAGTCAAATAGAATTAATAAAAAGATTCTGTGTTCTTCTTGGTGTAGACCCCAAAATCGCTAAGATCCCTACATCACAAATTGGATTGGTTTTACCAGAATATCGAGATATGCTAAAAGGGGACAGAGCATTGGATGCAATTTTTAACAATAAAAAAATAAAAGAAGTAAATCCCAATAAGAATTTCTGTATTGATATAGATCGGGGTTTGGGACGAGTCATTGCTTATTGGCAGAAGGACAAATCATGTAATTACGATTATAAGTTTGATGCTCGTATTGATAGATTATTGTCTAAATACTATAAGGTTGGCTTTATACATTACCCTGGAGCAAAAAAAACGGATAGAATTGTATATTATATGTTTCGTTATATGCCATATAGATATGCAAATAAAATAGTAAATCTACTAAAATTAGTATGATGAAATTTAATAGCTATATTTTCACAGGTGACAAGCAAATTTGTACAGGATGTGGTGCTTGTGCAAAATCATGTATACATGAAGCATTAATTATGAAGCCTGACGAAGAAGGTTTTTTGTATCCAGTTGTAAATACAGATAAATGTATTAAATGTGGTTTATGTGAAAGAGTGTGTCCAGTAGTAGGAAAGAAACAATGTAATACAGAGGATAAACAGCACTGCTATATTGCAACAACGAATGATAGTGAATATTATAGTGAAAGTGCTACAATAGGGGTATGTACGCTATTATCTGAACATTTTATTAAAAATGGTGGTGTTGTTTATGGCTGTTTTTTAGATGAATCTGAATGGTGTGCATATCATATTAGGGTTCAATCTTTAGATGGTATACAAAAAATTAGAAATTCAAAATACCTTCAGAGTAATTTAAAGAATACATATTTGGATGCAAAAAACGATTTAATAAATGGATTACAAGTACTATTTATAGGAACTCCTTGTCAGATATCTGGTCTTAAAGCTTTTTTAAAGAAAGACTATAATAATCTTACAACTTTGGATATTATATGTCATGGGACATTTAGTCCGATATTAATGTCTCTTGAAATTTCTTATTGGGAGAAGTTATTCAGCGCAAAAATATCAAATTTCCGTTTTAGAAGCAAGCGAAAGTATAAGCATACCAATTGCGGAATGGTTAATTTTGATATAACAACCCCAAAGGGAACAATAAGGCATATTGAAAGGCATGCATCGGCTTCTCCATCATATCATTGTTTTGCTTATTCTAACGATGGGCAAAATTATAATCTTCGTCCATCATGCTATAAATGTCCAATGCGATCAAAAGAAAGATATGGAGATATAACAGTAGGTGATCCATGGAATGTGGATACTCTTATTAGAAAAGAACTTAAAGGAAATTTTCTTTTACAGTCTATTTTTTCAGCAAATACAATGAAGGGAAAAATCGTTATTGATGCTATTTTACCGCATTTCACTGCTCTTGAAAAAACTCGTGAAGAACTATTTTGTCAAAATGCTGTTTTACCAACACATAGAGATATTCCAGCAAAGAGAGCACTTCTTTATTCTGGGATTAAAAAAAAGGAGTATAGTCTGTTGGTAGAAGAATTATTTCAGACAAATTTAGAACGTAATCATAGGAAATTCGTTATGAATTATATTAAAAATCGAGTAAAGAACAAAATAAAAACTATAATAAAATGTTTTATACATTAACGAAAATAAAAAGACATATCAAAGGTTTTATTGAAGGTTGGAGATGGCTACTGACAAACAGTATATTACCACATATACCTAGTCAGACAATAAGAAATAAAGGCTTGCGTTTTTTGGGTGTATGTATGAGTAAAAACGTGAAATTTTATTCTGGTTTTTCTGTTAGGAATCCGAAGAATCTTATAATTGAGGATGGTGTAAATATTGGTCCAAAAGTGCTATTAGACGCACGTTGTGGCTTGACTATTCGAAGGAATGTAGTGATTGCATATGATGCAATTATTTGGACACTTAATCACGATTATAACGATGAGTATTTTTGTGGTAAAGGAAGTCCAGTTGAAATAGGACCATATGCATGGATTTGTTCACGTAGTATAATTTTACCAGGAGTCACCATTGGAGAAGGAGCGATTGTTGCTTCTGGGGCTATTGTGACTAAAAATGTTGAGCCATATACAATAGTTGCTGGTATTCCTGCAAAATGTATTGGAAAAAGAGAGAAACGGAAATTCAAGTATGGTTATAGTGCAAACACTGATTATATTCATTTTATATAATATTTAGTTATGAAAATAGGAATTTTAGCATATCATTCAGCGTGTAATTTTGGAGCAACTTTACAGCTACTTTCTACTTATAGTTATTTAAAAAACAATGGACATGATCCATTAGTAATAAATTGGGTTCCAGAAGATCTTGAAGATTTCTATAGAAAGCCTACACCAGAAGCTCAGTATCAGATGCAGAAAGAACTTCGTTTAAGGATTTGGAAAGAAACTGAACTATGTAGGAATTCAGAGGATGTAGCACATGTCATTGAAAAAAATGGCATTCAAGCAGTTATTGTTGGTAGTGATGCTGTTGCACAGCATCATGCATTCCCTGAAAATATAGTATTTCCAACAAGAAAATTTATATCTATTAGGAAATATACTCAAGACAGGTTATATCCAAATCCGTTTTGGGCAGAATTTGAAAAATATCTACAGAAGCCTATTCCCGTTGCATATCTTTCTGCTTCTTCGCAAGATTCTGTATTTAAAAATTATTCGAAACGTTTGCGTTCCGAAATGGCAGAGTCATTGTCTCTTTATTCATGGATATCAGTTAGGGATAGTTGGACACAAGAAATGTTTCGTTATATAACAAATGGAAGGATAATTCCTCCAGTCACCCCTGATCCTGTTTTTGCATTCAATTATAATGCAGGTTCGTTATTGCCAAGTGAAAAAGAAGTACATGAAAAATTTGGTCTTCCTGATAAATATTATTTATTCTCATTTGAAAGAAAACGTGGTCTTACACAAAAATGGATAGATAAGTTTGTAAAGGAGGCTAATAAAAGAGGGATAGAATGTGTTGGTCTTCCATTTTCTATTGGAGCAACAGATGGAAAATTTCCTATTATGATAGACTTTCCACTAACACCATTGGAATGGTATGCTATAATAAAATATTCCTGTGGATATATAGGTAATAACATGCATCCAATAGTTGTTTCTCTTCATAATGCAAATCCTTTTTTCAGTTTTGACAATTACGGATCTTCAAAATTCAAAAAACTGATAACAAGTGATAAATCAAGTAAGATAAAACATATTCTTGGTGTTTCAGGCTTTGATGATTACCGTGAATCTTGTCTCCCTCGGAATTATCAATTGCCATCACCATTTTCGATTATTGATAAATTGGATAACTTTGATAGGGCAAAGGCAAAGTCTTTTTCAGACCGTTACTATAATGCTTATAAAACAAATATGATTAACATATTAAAATCATTTGAGAGATGAATACGACCATTCCGAAAAGGGTAAAATGTATCAGCATCTTTATTATGGCTTTACTAAGTCTATATCCGATTTTGTATGCATATATGAACTCTTTTTCATTCAATTATGGAGAAATGTTGTTTTTAGGCTTGTTGCCTTTGATCTTAATACTTGCAAAATCTTACAGAATAACAACATTACCTTCTGGTTATTACGTTTTTTGGTTTTATGTCGCTTTATTGCTTATTATAAGTAGTGGTGATTTTAAAGTAACTTACCTAATACCAGGAGGAATTGCATTTACTCTATTTTCATTAATGACAGGTGTTTCTATAAAGTATTTCAATATTGATTATTTATATAAATTAATGAGGTCGTTTTTAATCATAGCATCTCTAATTTTTATATTGCAATATATGGGACTGACCCCTGAAGAGTATTCAAGGTGTTTTATTCTTCCAATCAGTGATCATCTTGCTTATTCCAATTTAGATTATGAAGGATTGATAGCTATGCGACAATATGGAACAAGAGCTTGTTCCATATTTCTTGAACCTGCATATTTTGCACAATATGCATGTATATTCTTAGTATTAGAACTATTCTATAAAGCAGGAACTGAACGTTTATATACAAAACTATCAATATTTATAGTCGCTATTTTATTGTTGTCAAGGTCTGGATGTGCTTTGTTGGGATTGGCTACTGTAGCTACTGTGAAGCTTGTAACATATCTTAGATATACAAAACGTTCTATGGGATATTTGTTATTTGTTCTTCCTATTATAGGTATGTCAATATTTTATTATTTTTCTACAGATGTTGGAGCCGCTTTATTGGACAGAACGGCTGAACTAAATACAGAAGGTTCAAGTGGATATATGCGTGTTTTTCAAGGATATTTTATTTATGATTATCTTCCTCTAATCAATAAAATATTCGGTATATCAACAGAGGATTTGATGAATATGAATATACCATTTTTAAGTGTTGGGCGTGATGGAGAGGTTGCTATGTTCACGAATGGCTTGTTCACTCTATTGATACGTACAGGATTTGTGGGTTTTATTATATTTATGTATATATATATTAAAATGTATAAATTTACTAATATCGTGGGTAAAGCTTCTTTATGGCTTCTTCTTTCTCTTTCACTGGTAGAACAGGTATATTTACTTTTCCCAATGATGTTATGTACAGTTTTAACAACAAAAGAATTTAACCATACAATCCAAAAATGAAAATAGCATATCTATCTCAAACAGCACTTTCTGATGTAGACTTCTCATATATAAAGGAAGCACAAAAGATAATGGATATAACGTATTATATACTTGTTTCTCCTTCGCAAAGACAAAAAGCTGCTATCAATTTAAAATCTTTACCAGACAGATTTGGTATTATATCAGCTTCGACTATTGAAGAATTAAAGATATTCAGTAAAATAGTTGACTTAAAAAAAGTATTTGTGATTAATTATACGAGTACGAATAATCATCAAATTAGTAAGATAACAGAAGCATATAAGGTTTATAAAGAATTGCGTAACAGAAAGTATGATGTAATACATCTTACATGGCCACCAAGTTATTTAGACCGATTTATCTATAGATTACGAAAAAAAATTGTGCTTACAGTTCACGACCCATTTCCTCATTCTTCTCAAGTGCATGGTATACGTGAATACGAACGTAAAAGAGCTTTTGAGAAAATAGATCATCTCATTCTGCTTAACAAAGAACAAAAGCAACAGTTTATCGAATCTTATAATTTGAATAAGCCGTACAAGCATGTATATGATAGTTATCTAAGTCGTTATGATTATTTAAATATTCATAGTGACAAGATAAAAGAAGTAGATAACAATCAAATATTGTTTTTCGGACAAATATTCTCTCATAAGGGAGTTGACTATCTTCTTCAAGCAATGGATGAGGTACACAAGTCTCTACCTGAAGCAAGGCTTATTGTTGCAGGTAGCGGGAAATATTGGTTTGATATTAGTAAATATCAGCAGTGTTCTTATGTGAATATACAGAATAGATTTATCCCGGATTCAGAACTTGTTTCAATGATTAGTTCTTCTGCTCTTTGTATTGTGCCATACATAGATGCAACACAAAGTGGTGTTATTATGACTGCGTATGCATTTAATCGTCCATGTATTGCTACAAATGTAGGAGCTTTACCTGAGATGGTGAGAGATGGTGTAACAGGATTGATTGTACCGCCTAAAGATGTACCAGCACTGGCTAATGCAATAATCTGTCTTCTTCGTGATGTTGATAGAATAGCATCGTTTTCTGCTATAATAGAGAAAGAATATACATCAGGAGAAAAATCTTGGAAATTTATAGCAGAACAACATAAGCATATATATGAAAATATTAAATAATTTATAAATAGAATGAAAGAGAAATTACAAGTTATTGCGTATTACCTTCCTCAGTTTCATACAATACCAGAAAATGATGAATGGTGGGGTAAAGGATTTACAGAATGGGTGAATGTAAAGAAGGCAAAACCTCTTTTTAAGGGGCACAAGCAGCCCAATGTCCCTTCACCAGAACTCGGATATTATAATCTTTTAGATGATGAAGTTCGTCGGAAACAGAGTGAACTTGCAAAAGAAGCAGGTATAGATGGCTTCTGTTATTGGCATTACTGGTTTGGCGAAGGCAAAATGCTTTTAGAGAAACCGTTTCAGATGACACTTGCAGACAAAAAAAACACCTTGGGCTTTTGTTTTGGTTGGGCAAATGAATCTTGGAAGGCTAAACAATGGACTAAAGACGGTAGAGGTGATAAATTACTTATTGAACAAAAATACCCAGGAGACAATGATTATTATGACCATTTTAATTATTGCTTGAATGCTTTTAAAGATGAAAGATATTTGAAGCATAATGGTAGTCCTTTGTTTTTACTGTATAAACCTATGAATGTTCCAAATTTAAGTCATTTCATCAAATATTGGAACAGTCTAGCAAAAAAAAGTGGATTCCCTTCTATTTGTTTCCTATGTTGTTATGATAATACCAAAGATATTGATTATTTGAAAAGTTGCGGAATCGATTATATAGTGACTAGTAGAATAGGTATAGGACAGTATCCGAAATATAAACGAATTCTTTTTACTATAAAAAATATTCTTTTAGGCAGACCCCAACGGGTTGTTGATTATAAACAATCTATAAAGTGGGCGTATACACAGGAAGATAAAAGTAAAGGATTGGTACCTACCGTATTCCCAAATTGGGACCACAGTCCAAGAAGTGGTCGTAAATGTACTGCACTGCATAATGCATTGCCTTCTTTGTTCTACAAGCAAATATGTCAAGTTTTAAAAGTAGATAATAATACTTCTCCTTTCCTTTTTGTTAAGTCATGGAATGAGTGGGGGGAAGGTAATTATATGGAACCAGATACTGTGTATCAAAAAGGATATATAAAGGCTATGAGAAAAGCTTTGATGAATCACTTCTCAAAACATGAATAATATATATTAGTGTCCCTTCTTAATGGGACACTAATAAGGTATAAATATAAAAAAAGGCAAATAACAAAATAATAATGAGACAGGTTATAGTATTGGGCAATGATCATACTAATACTCTGGGTATAGCTCAATGTTTAGGCAAATCAAACTATTTGATAGATGCATATGTTTGGGGTGAAAAAACAAAAATAGCAACATCAAGTCGTTTTATTAATAATGTATATTCTGCCACGTGTTGTGAAGATTTAATAGGAATTTTAATAAAGAATAAATCCAAATACAAAAGTAATAAAATTCCTATTATTGCTTGTTGCGATACAGCAGCAGTTACGCTTGAAAAGTATAAGGATAGACTATCGGTGAAGTATATTTTTGAATATACTACAGGACCATATTCTTTAAGAGAATTATCTGAAAAAGATCTTCAGGTAAAACTTGCTATTCATGCGGGATTTAATGTTCCTTGCTCATTAACTGCAAATATTAATAGTGCTATACCTCAGAATGTTAAATTTGACCCTCCTTATATTTTTAAGCCATTGGTAAGTGCTGAAGGTGCAAAAAGTGATATCACGATTTGTGAAAACCGTGAGACTTTATTAAAGAAACTTGCAGAAGTAAAGTTGCATACACAAAGGCTTTTAATTCAACAATACATAGAGCGCGATTATGAAATATCTATACTTGGATGTGGATTGTCAAATGGTGAATGTATAATTCCTGCTGTTGAAGACAAACTAACATTATACCCTAAATATCGTGGTCTGGAGTGTTTAACAAGAATTCATAAGTTAGAAGATAAAGAAATTATTAGTAGCATAAAAAAAATAATAAGTACAATAGGTTATGTAGGTCTTTTCTCTGTTGAGATGATGCATAATAAGAATGACAATAAATTCTATTTTACAGAGATAAATCTAAGAAATGATGGAGCGAATTCTTTTATTTTTAAATATGGAGTCAATTTACCATTGGCACATATTTTAGACCTAAAACAAATAAAAGGAGAATACATAGAAGAAAAGCTAAAACCAGGCTATTATATATGGGATATGCATCATTTCCGATCTTTAATGTGTGGTGATATTTCGATCCTAACTTGGTTTAAAGAATTAAAGATGTCTAATGGTTTTATGACTTATTTTCCAGATGATAGAAAACCATTTTTTAGACAATACATCAACTTGTTTCTTAAAATGTTAAGAAGAGGAAAACCGATATATTATTAAATCATGAACCAAATAGCAGTAATAGGTGGTACACACCATAATACTTTAAGTATGATTAGAAGCATAGGTATTGCAGGTTATCATGTTGATTTATTTTTAATGGATAAAAGTAATAGTTATGTTTCTAAGTCTCGTTATGTAAAAGATGTTATTATTGTTTCTAAAGAAGAAGAACTCATACCTTCATTATTAAAGAAGTATAATAGAATAACACAGAAAGTAGTTTTAATTACTTGTACAGATGCAGTCGAGAGTTTATTAGATTGTAATTACAATACCATTACAAATAAATTCATTTTCTTTAATGCGGGAAAAGAAGGATTGGTTACAAAGAATATGAATAAACAGATACAGGCAGAACTGTCAGAAGCAATAGGAATAAACATTCCGAAATCATTTGAATATAAGGGAAGTGTATCTGCTGCAACATATCCTTGCCTTTTAAAGCCTGTAAAGAGTGTAAATGGAGGAAAACAGGTTATTATCTGTAATAATGAGAGTGAACTATTAAATGGACTTAATAAATTCTCAAAGCATGATGTTGTCCTTGTTCAACAGTTTATTAAAAAGAAATTTGAAATTGTTGTTTTAGGATTGTCTATAGGAGAAAAAGTAATAATTCCAGGATATATACTTAAACATCGAGATTTTGATGGTGGTACTTTATATTCTACAGTTAAAGCGATTCATACTCTTGATGGCGGCATTGTTGATAAATGTAAGCAGCTTATCAGTAAAATGAATTATGAAGGATTATTTGGTATTGAATTTATAAATGATGGCAAAGACTTTTACTTTATAGAGGCTAACCTTCGTAATGATGCAACAACTTATTCTATGGCTGTAGCTGGTGTGAATCTTCCACAATTATATATTCAATATGTCACAACAGGCAAAATGCCAAAAATAGATAATGAAATAGAAGAAATACAATCTATTGTTGAATTTAATGATTTAAAGCATAAAAAAGAATTTGGAATATCGATGTTTACTTGGTTGACTCAATATTTAAATGCAAAATGTAAATATTATTTCAATGTAAAAGATCCTATACCATTCTTCTATGCACCTTTTAAAAAATAAATAATGAATAAATATCTTATTCGACTTGACGACGCATGTCCACAAATGGATCACACCAAATGGGGACAAATGGAGCAAATACTTGATAAGTTTGGAATAAAGCCACTTGTTGGCGTTATTCCAAACAATGAGGACCCTATGACTTGCATTGATGCAGAGGATCCTGAGTTTTGGTATCATGTCAAAGAATGGGAACATAAGGGATGGAAAATTGCACTTCATGGTTACAATCATGTTTGTACAACCGAAACAGGAGGTATGAATCCTGTTCATAAACGTTCTGAGTTTGCAGGTCTTTCATATGATGCTCAATGTAAGAAGATTCAAGACGGTTATTCAATCTTGAAAAAGAATGGGATAAAAACAGAATGGTTTTTTGCCCCAAGCCATACGTTTGATAAAAACACATTGAAAGCACTAAAGAAATGCTCACCGATAAAGAACATTAGTGATATGATAGCCACTAAGCCATATCTCTCACATGGCTTTACTTTTGTGCCTTGTCAGATGGGGCGTTTACGTGATATGCCAATATCTGGTTATTGGTGTGCTTGTTACCATCCGAATGTTATGACCAAAGAAGAGTTTGTTCTATTGGAGAAATTTTTAGCTGCACACAAGGATGAATTTTCTTCATTCGATGAACTTCCACCGGCAAGTGCTAAAGATATAAAAGATCGAATACTTGGTTTTGCATATTATACATTAAGAAGAATAAAAGGATGAAAATACTCCATATAATATCATCATTAGAAATAGGAGGTGCACAACGTTTGTTGTCAGACTTGTTGCCTATTCAAAAGCGACAAGGCTTAGATGTGTCTCTTTTAGTGTTGAAGACAGAAAATACTGATTTTACGAGGAAGGTGCAAAAAGCTAGAATTCCTATCATCTCGCTTAATGTAAAGAGTTTTCGTAATCCTATGATTGCTTTTAAAATTCGTAAAATCATCAAACAGTATGATGTAGTACACGCACATCTCGTGCATTCTCTTTATCTATGTTCATTGGCTGCAAGGGGATTGAACGTAAAATTGGTATATACAGAACATTCAACATCAAACAACCGTAGGGGTAAATGGTTCATGCGTCCTATCGAGATATTTATTTATTCTCGTTATGCCAAATTAATAGGAATAAGTCAACAAACTCAAGACATGCTTCAAGAATGGCTACAGTCAAAAGATGAGCGTTTTGTGGTTATTAATAATGGTGTAGATACTCAAAGATTTGCTTCTATAAAGAAGACTGTCATCCCCAAATCCTTAATTATGGTTAGCCGTTTTGCTTCATCTAAGGATCAGGAAACAGTAATACGTGCAATGAGGAATATTGATTCAGAGGCAATAGTTCGTTTTGTAGGTAATGGAGAGAATCTGGAGCATTGCAAGCATGTAGCAAAGGAATGTGGAGTGGAGGATAGAGTACACTTCCTTGGAGCACGATCGGATGTAGCAGAATTGATTTCTGAATCATATATAGGTATACAATCTTCTAATTGGGAGGGTTTCGGATTGACGGCAGTAGAGATTATGGCTTGTGGTAAACCAGTAATTGCTTCAAATGTAGATGGGTTAAAGCAAGTAGTGGATGGGGCAGGTATTATTTTTGAAAAAGGCAATTCTGAAAATCTTGCAGAGAACATAAAACTCCTTCTTGAGAATAAGGATTTTTATGGCGTTGTGTCTGAACGTTGTCGTAAGCGAGCATTAAAATATGATATTTACAATATGGCCAATCAATATTCTAATGTTTATAGAGAAGTAATTCCTGTAAAAGAAATAATGAGATATGAACACTAAAATCAATCACATATATATCGGTAATGTTGACCGTCTACCTCAATGGACTGGCATATCGACAGAGGAGGATGTTGAAGGCGGAGAGTTATCTGATGATAACCTGCACAAGGTTGTTGGAAAGGTAAGAGAGTTGATAAAGAACTATCTGCAACTTGATAGTGTAAATTTCTTATTTGGAACAGGATCTTCTATTCATCTTGGTGCTGCCAGTATTCAGAACATTCCAAAGCAAGCAGAGGAGGATATTGCAAATTCTGAAGACAATGAGTTAAAAGAAGATTTCAAGACGTATATAACGCAGTTGCAAAATTCCTTGAAAGATGCAAACGATGCGAAAAAATATAAGAAGTTTAAAGACGGAAGAGGTTGGGATGTAATATATGATGGTACTTACATACGTGACTATAAAGAAGTAGAAGTAAAAGAAGGTGAAGATGATACCCCAGAGAAGCATTATGGAGAAATATGTGTAATGTTTGAGCTGTTGCTTAACTACCTAACAGCTATTTCTTATCAGAAAAATGCAGAGAATGACAAGGCGGGTTTAGAACGTGTACACAAGCTTATAAATTCTTTGAAAGCCTCTCTGTTTAATATATGTGATGTTCATGAACGTGAAACGAGTCAGAGGGATTTGGATCGTATTGAAAGGAAGAAATATAAGGAGGCATTTGCAAAAGATAAATATATCTTTCATGAAAAGTTCCTAAAGTCGTTATTGCAACGTCCCTTAAACCTTCAAAGAGCCAATATATTTACTAGTAACTATGACTTGGCGTTTGAGTATGCTTTTGACAATCTTGGTATAAAATATATCGATGGTTTTTCAGGGTTTCATCATCGCTACTTTAAACCTGAGACATTCAACTATGACATATTCTATCCTGGTAGCACTACCGCAGGAAAGGTGCAAAGGATAGAAAAAGTTGTTCGGTACTTTAAACTTCATGGTTCTATTAGTTGGGTAGCTGACAATAACCATTCATCCAACAACATTTATGGAATAGAGGAAATGCCAATAGAGTTGATAAAGCGTAAGGCAAAAGAAGATGAAAATTTTAATTTTGGAAATCTGATGGTTTATCCGACAGCGGTAAAGAAAAGCTATACACTTGACTTGCCTTACTCGGAACTGTTCCGACACTTCGCTTATTGCACATCACAACCCCAATCGGTACTCTTCACTGTGGGTTACTCATTCTGTGACGAGCATTTTAATGATATCATTTATCAGGCACTGTCCAATCCTTCGTTTACTCTTATTATAGTGGATTATAATGGAACGAGAGGATCGAAAGAAATTAAAAGACTGAAAGATTTGAACGATCCAAGAATCATTATTTTGGAGGGAGACTTCCTCGGTGACTTCTTGACATTGTCAGATACGTTGATGCCTGACTTTCTTGACACTTCATCAAGCGATAGTGTGGCAGATACATTGAATGCTCTCTTATCAAAAAACTGACTAATATGGCAAATGAAAGAAACATAGGTAGGATTGTTACTGTAGATAGCCTGTCTGTCTATATCCGTTTGGATGATGACTTGAAGAGTCTGTACAAGAGCGGATATGAAGAGATTTATCCTGTAGCTCGCATAAACTCTTACATCATCATACCCGTAGGAGCAGAACGTATTGTGGCAATGGTGAATCGTGTAATGACGAGGGAAGAAACCGACTTGACAAAGAACTCAGGTGCTATATTCTTGACGGAATCAAGTAGGTATTTGTCGGCTACTATGGTTGGTACGATATATGGAGAAAAATACATTCAAGGTGTGTACAACTATCCGATATTGGACAATCCAGTATGGTATGTAACACGTGAGGATTTAAACATCATTTTTGACCAAAAGGAAAATGCTGATAAAATTGATTTCAAGGAAGATTTTTATTTGCCTATAGGTAGTTCTCCTGCTTTTCCCGATTTTCAAGTAAAAATAAATCCTGACCGTATGTTCGGTAAACATGTCGCCATATTAGGAAATACAGGTTCGGGAAAGTCTTGCACTTTGACAGCGATATTGCAGAGTCTTTTCAAATTTCAGTATAATGGACAACATTTGAAGAATGCCCACATTGTGATATTTGATACAAATGGCGAATACAAGGATGCCTTTGATATTGATAGCAAGTATAGAGTTAATCCATTTTGGATAAACGACGAAGGATTGAAAGTTCCATATTGGTTTATGAACTATGATGATATGGACTATCTGTTTGAACCGACTTCTGGCACACAAGGACCAGTGTTGAAAAGGGCATTAGGGTTGGCTAAAAGTAAGCTAAAAGAAGAATCAAAGAAATGTATACCTAAATTGTATATCAATAGCCTCAAGAATCTGATTGAAAATTTGAATACTGGTGGATATAAAGCTAAGGCCGCTATAATAGAAGATGTTGAATATCTTTTAGAGGCTTTTAAGGAATTACAAGATAAACGAGCTACTGATTTTGATGTTACAGAAATCAATACAAATCTGGCTTCTTTAATGACTCAAATAGGACCTAATAAGGTTTATAAGAGTGGAGAATTTATAAAAGGTGGTTATGAACAGAAGTTAGTAAATAAAGTTGTAGAATCTATTACGACATCATTAGATGAATATCATAAAACAATGGTAGAGGTTGCTTCTTCAGAGAACCGCAATATTGACATACCATTATATTATGACTTTAATTTGCTTTTGTCGTCTTGTTTTGATTATGCCATTAAGGAATCAGCCTCTTCACAAGACAAATTGAATGAATATGTTTCAACCTTAAAACTGAGAATGCAATCATTTGTAGATGACATTAGATTGGCACAACCTTTATTGTTGGACAATCCAAATGAAATAGAGAATGTGTTGGTGAAGTTCTTGGCGTATATACTTGGCGATTATTGTAATGTCTATACAAAAGATGGTGATGGGAAGACAATTTATGATGATTATTATGGTAATAATGGTGGAAATAAGGTAAAAAGCCAAATAACAATCATCGATATGTCACTTCTTCCGTTCCAAGTACTTGAAACCATTACGGGACTTATTGGAAGAATTATTTTGGAATTCCTTTCAAGGTTTAACAAGGATAAGCGTGGAAGTATGCCTGTCGTCATTGCATTGGAAGAAGCACAGAACTATATACCAGAGACAAACAGAAAGGATAGAGAATCCATATCAAGAAAGGTTTTTGAGAGAATAGCTCGTGAGGGAAGAAAATATGGACTTTCGTTGTTGATTTCAAGTCAGCGTCCTTCTGAACTATCAAAGACTGTTTTGTCACAATGTAACAGCTTTATAGTACATCGAATACAAAATCCAGATGACCAAGTGTATATTCGTAAACTTGTTTCGTCAGCAAACTCTGAGATCTTGAGTCAGCTACCAACTCTTCCGCAGCAACATGTAATCATTATGGGCGATTGTGTTAGAACTCCTGTTGTGGCAAGAATGAATGCGGCTAATCCACTACCTAATAGCAATAATCCTGAATTTGTTAAGAATTGGTTGGTAGAAGATATGATTGATTACCAAGAAGTTGTAGATAAATGGTTGGAAAAGAAAAAGGACGTTGATTGATGGGCTTGTTATTTGATTTAATCCGGATTGCTTTTGGAACAAAACAAGAGTTGTCATATTCGCCATCGGCAATAGAATGGAACAAAATATTCAACCTTGCCGCAAAACAAACTATAATTGGGATTTGTTTTGCAGGAGTGCAAAAGTTGCGCAAGAAAGGAAGTAGAAGTGTGGAGACGCTTCCATCTACGTTGTTTATGAAATGGTTGTCGAATACTGCACAGATTCAACGGCGTAACGAGCTTATGGATAGGCTTTCGGCTGACATGTGGCAAAAGCTGAGGCTTGCGGGTCTTGATGCTGCTTTGTTGAAAGGTCAAGGCATTGCATTGCTATATGGAGAGTTAGCGATATTAAGACAGAGCGGTGATATAGATATGTGGGTAAAAGGTGGTTTTGATAAGGTGAACAATTATATTCAAAACACTTGCCCTTCGGATGATTTTGCATATCATAGATTTCACTACAATATATACAAGGAAACAGAAGTGGAGTTACATTTTCGCCCTACATTGATGCGTAACCTTTGGGACAATAGGAAACTGCAAAAATGGTGTGACAGTTTTGATCCAAATTCCTTTATTTTGACAGACAAGGGATTTGCTGTGCCTCCTGCAAGTTTCAACAGGGTGTTTATACTAACTCATATTTACAGACATTTCTTGTTTGAGGGTGTTGGACTTAGACAAGTGATGGACTACTTTTTTGTGCTTAAAGCAGACAAGGCAAGTGAGAAGGAAAAGGATGAGGCTATGCACTTGCTTGAGGAGTTGAGGATGAAAAGATTTGCAGGCGCAGTGATGTGGGTGTTGTATGAATGTTTGGGATTGTCAATGGATTATTTGCTTTGTCCACCCAATGAAAAGGAAGGACGTTTCTTGTTGTCGGAAATTGAACAGACAGGAAACTTCGGAAAAGAAGACAAGAGATATAAAGGCAATAGCAAGATGAAGATGATGGCCAGGCATGGGGTGCATTTGTTGATGCACTATCCATCGGAGGTTGTTTGGACTCCTATATGGCTGGTTTATCATAGAATATGGAAAAACATAAAGAAGAAAAATATAAATAAAACATAAGACATGAGACAGAAGAAACTGTTTATGGTGGTGAATGTGGATTGGTTTTTCCTTTCACATAGACTACCTGTGGCGTTGGCTGCAAAGGACGCTGGATGGGATATAACGATTGTCACTGCTGATACAGGTAAGATGCACGTTATAAAAGAAAACGGTTTGAAGGTGATTAACTTACCTATGAGCCGAAGTGGAATGAATATTATGGAGGAATTGAAAACATTGAGATTTCTTTATAATCTTTATTCAAAGGAACGTCCTGATGTGGTTCATCATGTGGGAATGAAGACGATTCTTTGGGGTACGCTGGCTGCCAAATTCAGTAAGGTGAAAGGTGTGGTCAATGCAATTAGCGGACTTGGAGGATTCTTTGCTGAAGACAACAAGGGACTGCTGAGCAAGGTTATGCCAAAAGTATTGAAATTCTCGCATAACAGACCTAACTTACTTTGCATATTCCAAAATGATGATGACTGGGGACTTTATGTGAAACATGGAATTATCAAGCACAATCAAGGACGCTTTATAAAAGGTTCAGGAGTGGACTTGAAGGATTATTGTTATACAGAAGAACCTAAAGAAGGGAAAGTTAAGGTAATTCTTACTGCCCGTATGATTGTTGAAAAGGGCATTTTTCTGTTGACAGAAGCTGCTGAAAGATTGCGTCCGAAATATGGAGAGGTTACAGAATTTCTTTTAGTAGGCGGACTGGACGATCATCCAGGAGCTATCACTAAGGAACAGCTTGATGCTGTGTGTGATGGTAGGTATATTAAGTGGTTAGGTTACAGAACTGACGTGCGTGACTTATTGAAGCAGTGCCATATCGTTGCTTTCCCGTCGTATTACATGGAAGGCTTGCCAAAAAGCCTTATTGAGGCTGACGCTATCGGACGGCCTATCATTACAAGCAATTCGGTAGGCTGTAAGGAAACTGTTGTAGATGGTGAGAATGGCTTCTTGATAACCCCCAAAGATGTGGATGCTCTGACCGAAAAACTGGACTTGCTTATCGGCAATGCAGAATTAAGAAAGAGCATGGGACTGGCAAGCCGTAAGTATGCGGAAAAATATTTTGACATTGAGATAGTGAAGGAGAGACACCTTAATATATATAATGAATTGTTAGGAAAGAAATGAAGAGAATACTAATTACTGGTGCAGGCTCTTACGTAGGTGAGAGTGTGCGCAAATATATGTTGGCATCAGCTCCTGGAGAGTTCGAGATAGATGCCGTTGGTACAATGAACGATGAATGGAAGAAGGCTGACTTCACTAAGTATGATGTTGTGTTTCATGTGGCTGGCATTGCACATGTGAATGCAGACCCGAAGATGGAACCTTTATATTATAAGGTGAACAGAGATTTGACTATTGAGGTGGCAAAACAAGCGAAGGAGTGTGGCGTGAAGCAATTCATCTTTATGTCAAGTCAGATTGTTTTCCATGAGAGTCAGTCGCTCAAGAGCGAGGTGTTGACTAAAGCCACTAAGCCAAATCCTAATGGATTCTATGGCGACTCAAAGCTTCAGGCAGAAATTGGTTTGCATAAGTTGGAATCGGATGACTTCAAAGTTTGTATACTGCGTCCTTGCATGATATATGGACCTAATGCAAAAGGAAATTTCCCAAGATTGGCTAAGTTGGCATGCAAGGTGCCTGTATTCCCTTGCTGGCATAATAAACGTTCGATGCTTTATATAGACAATTTGGCTGAATTTGTAAAGCAGGCTGTGCTGCGTGAATTGAGAGGCACGTTCTATCCGCAGAACCGGGAACAGGCTGATACTGTGGAGATAATACGTTTCTTTGCGAAAGCAGCAGGACATAATGTTTGGATTACGAAATTATTCAATCCATTAGTTTGGCTTGGCTCCTTCTTTTTGCAGCCTATCAATAAGATGTTTGCCACATATTATTATGATCCAAGCATGAGCAAAGAGGACTTTGACTATCAACTTGTGTCGTTTGAAGAGAGTCTGAAGAGGGTGGCAGATAGCTTAGGGATGTTGAAGGCATAGTGAAGGTACAGTCCCTATATTGAACACGAAATGTCCATAAGTCACCAATGACATTAAACTTGTGGTTGGCAAAATCATTAAATAAATTATTTACATTATGAAGGTTAATATCAAAAAATCCGGAGTGTAGATATGTCTTTTTAATGAGAAGGCATAGTCTACCAAGACCGTCCATTTCCAATGGAATGTTATTATCAGTACTGTAATTCTAATAGCGGACATTGCGCAGTTGCTTGCATGTCCTACTCCTTAGGGATCTATTTCAGTAGTAACAGATATCGTAGGAGTGATGCCCTATGTACGAAAAGGTATTGAGAAATAAGGTCTTCAAAAAATCCTTGGGAGAATTGGTAAACTCCCAAGGTTCTTTTTCTTGGCAAATGTGGTTATTAAGACTTGCGCTCGATAGACAAGCGGGTACTTGATGACACATTCAAGGAAGTGACGTTGTCGAAGAATTTAATGAAGCAGCGCATTGAAAAGGCTATCGGTGTGCTGCGCTCAAGTTGGAAGTTCAAGCACTTCTGTGGTGACTCTATGATTAAAGAACTGTCACACTCGGTTTGGGCGTATTTGAGGAAGGATAAGTCAGAGTTGGATTAGTAGGGAAAAAATTTATCTCCAGATATTGTTGTTGTCAGATTTATTGTATATCTTTGTAGAGGATAGGCAGCACCTCGGCATAACATTCAAACAAGCTTGATGTTCAGCTCTCGGTTTGCACTATCTTTGTAGAGGATAGGTATAATTTCTTAAACGTGAAGAATATGGCACAGCAAACATTACAATTCAATCAGGCGCAACTTCAGCTGTTGGATATGATGTCTTTTGTAAAGACTCCTGAAGCTCTTAGCGATCTTAACAAAGCCATCTCTGATTACTTTGTTAAGAAGGCGGATGAGGAAATGGAAAAAATGTGGGATGAGGGAACTCTTGATAATGATAAGATTGAAGGTTTCCGCACTCTGCATGAGCGCACCCCTTATAATAAACCATCACTGTAGGGAGTGTTATGAATATAGTTCTTGACACAAATTGTTTAATAATGTCTATCTCTCCACGCAGTCCTTATAGAAGTGTGTGGCAGTCGTTTTTATGTGGTGATTACACATTGTGTATATCAAATGACATAATTGAGGAATATGCAGAAGTTATGGCAAGAAACATTTCTCCACGTGTTTCCGAAGCAATTGTTTATTCAATACTTACACGTCCAAATGTCCTGCGTGTTGATCCTCATTATAGTTTTGGTCTCATTACTGCAGATACAGACGATAATAAGTTTGTGGATTGTGCAATTGTAGCTAATGCTCGTTGTATTGTTTCTGAAGATAAGCATTTTAACGTGCTAAAGACTGTAGCATTCCCCAAAATTGATGTGATAGGCATAAATGATTTTATGGATATATTGGGTAAGCACTTAAATTAGGGCATTGTCGGCTTTGCCGTTTTTGAATTGTTCTATTTAGATTTTGGGTGGTTGCCTGGTATAGGAAGAAAGAAGATAATACGACAATTAATAATTAGAGATAATGAACGGAAGAGTATTTGTCCCTTATTTTGAAAAGCAACGCAAGTTGACGCAACGGGCTGACCATCAGAATAGTGTCTCAACAAGATCTACTGTTTATCCTTGTTTTAAATTAGTGTATAATCATAATTGGAATGATTATGGTTTTTACACATGGTTTACTTTGTGGTATATTCCGGCAATGGGTGAACGTGTAATTATTGGTGATATGAAAATTATGAATAGTGGCGGAGATGCTTATGATATGATGAAGGGTAGTTTTGATAAACTTGATGATAGCTTCTGTTCTGTGGGTATGGACACGTCGTTTTACAAGAATTTGAAAAAAGTGTTTAAACGAAGGAAAACAAGTGTAATATTAAGTGCTCTGAGAGATTGTGCTACAAACCCACGGATATATGAGGCATTTAATAGTCTTCCTGCATTTATTGATTCATTGAATAGAGATATTGCGACTCAGAAGGCTATCAAGGAAGCGAGATTCTTGCTTGAGGGAAGAAATATGAGTGAGGCATATTCTTTTGATTACTATTTTACTCCAATATATAATAAAAAGGTAACGGCTATATGGAATGTTAATCTTGAATATGGTTGTCCTTCTTATAAGCGTACATATTCTGTTATAGGTGAAAATGGTGTAGGAAAGACTCAGCTTATGGCGAATATGGTAAAGGAATTGATAAGCGAAGAGTTAAAAGACATGAGTCGTAAACCTTTGATTTCGTCTGTAATGGTGATATGCTCTTCTAAGTTTGATGCCTACAATGAGATAGAAACCGACCAGGCCAAAATTCCTACAGTGATATGGGATGTTGTACAGACTGATAATACATTGGAACATCTTGTCAGTGCTATAAATGAAATTATAGTTAGAGGAACTTACTATGTAAATGGTGAAATGCTGACGATGAGCGAGAGATATTTGAAACTTCTGTGTTCACATTTAGGGAATTCTGTTGGTGGAATAATAGATATAAAGGAAAAGAAAGAAGATTATGTTGTTGTGGAACGACAAGTGATACTTAATAGACCTCGACTTGAAGAAGTTGTGAAAGAGTTGAGTACTGGTCAATTGCAGATTCTTTCACTTATTACATATATTTGTGCCAACGTTCATTTAAACTCGCTTATTGTGATAGATGAACCAGAAGTTCACTTGCATCCAAGATTAATAACCAATTTTGTAAAGACCTTGAATGAACTACTTGAAAGTTTTGACAGTTATGCCATCATAGCAACTCATTCGCCTTTGGTTGTAAGAGAGTGTGTACAAAAAAATGTTTATATGATGGTACGCAGTAAGGACAATATTCCAACAATTGGCAGTGTGGCTTTCAATACTTTCGGTGAGGATTTGTCTTTATTATATCAAAATATTTTTGGATGTGACGAAAGAGACAGCTATTTCTATAAAACGGTTGAAGAACGTGCACAAAACATACATAATAGCTCATACGAGAAGGTTATGGATGATTTTAAACAGGCAGATGTGAATTTGTCGTTGAATGGAAAGATGGTAGTACGTGATTATTTTAGTTCTAAAGATGTGTAATCATGAGAAATATAAATCCTTCGTCAATGACAGTAGAAGATTCTTTGGCGAATTTTGGGAAGAAACTGAATAAGGTAGTTAGTAAAGATGGAATAAAACAAGACAATCCTGTTTATAATGTGTTCCATTCAGAAAAAAGCAATTTACAAAAATACTTTGCCGAATATAATGCAAAAACTCAACCTTGCAAACTTGAACATATAAGGTCGCATTATGTTGACGAGGAAACAAGAAATGTGCTATATAATATGTATAATAGACAGCGTAGTTATATGCAGAATGAATGGGATATAATAGCAAAGAAGAATGGAGAACTTCAGATGTGTCCTATTTGTGGTATGAAGCCTGTAACAGATTGGGATCATTATATTCCTCGTTCTGTTATGCCTGAATATTCAATGCATCTACAGAACTTGATTCCAACATGTGGCGAATGTAATGGTAATAAAGGTAATGATTGGTTGGAAGATGGAAGGCGTATCTATTTTAACGCATATTATGATGAGGCTCCAGATTTGAATGAGATTCTGAATGTTGTTGTTACTATTAATAATGATTTGCCTTCTGTTTCTATCTCTTTGAAAGAGGCGAAAGATGATACTCCTGATCATATAAGAATAGCTTGCTCTACCATTAGTCAACTGAATATAATAAATATGTATTGGCAACCAAAAATAAATGAAGTTGTAAGGGCGTATGTCAGTCATAGTATTAGTAGAGTGAATGTAAGGCGTAGAATGAATAAACATATCTGCATTGCAGAAGTGTGGAATGAAGAAAAAGAAGTTCTGCAAGATGTTGTAAAGAATTCAACCGATGCTAATTTTATAGAAAGATTGGTATATCATAATATAATAGTATCAGATCTTTTCTCAAAATGGTTCTTGGCATTGTGAAGAAAAAGGTGATTAAGATAACTTATAGATTTTATTTTGCTATTGATGGAGGAACTCGTGGGTTTTCGTATTGTGGATAAGTGTAACTATATTACTAGTGGAAATGATACTTTGCAATTTCCGATTGAATATGATTGGTGTACACCTGTATATAAGGTTGTACATGATACTATTGATGTACCGCTGGATAAGACTCAAGGTGAAATATTGAGGCTGCTAAATGATATTTATGTAGATGGTGTAGGGTATAATGATGTTGTGGGAGTTGTGGCTGTTCCTTTAATTATAGCATTGTTTGCTTTTTCTTTTCCATTTGTCTTTGACAGAATAAATCAGATTAACGACAAGTATCAATCCAAAATATTGTCGACTCTTTTCAGTTCATTCTTATTGTATAAGTTATATTGGTACGTCAGCCTTATTTCGATTGTTTATGTACTTGTGTATGGTGCTTGTACATTGTTCTGTAAAGATAATGTGTTGGTGGACTATGCTGTTATATGGAATGGTATATCTTTATCTGTTGTTATTGTCTATGTTTTGATTGTATGGTTTTTTGCGAGGATTACAGTAAAGTATAATGACCCAGAACAATTATTAGGTATACTTGATACACAATATAAATATGAACGAAAAATATCGGATATTAAAGTATGGAGGTTAAAGGCTAAAGCTTTCTTCAGATATTCGCGTCATAGAAAAGATGTGGAAGGTAATTCTGCCTTTATCTCTGCTAAAAATATGGTGTCAAGATGGCAAGAAAAAATGCCTGAAGAAAACTATCTTTACAGGATAAATGAAATTGCTCGATATGCTATAAAACAAGATGATTTTGGGCTGTTTCAGAATACCCTAAAGCGAATAGACGGTACTATTGAACGTGAAAAGAGGAATGTTTCGAAATGGAATACTAAGATAGATGCAAATGATGTTATACAAGAGGGGGCTCAACATAATATGACAATGGGCTTCTTTCTGGATTTGATGCTTGACTTTAAACCTTTTTCAAGAGGCTATATGTCTAATGAGACAATAGTGTTTAAAATGGTCGGAGCTTTTAATATGTCGATGTATTTACATCATAACGATAGTATGTATTTGGCTGCTTGTCTGCGTAGAATGATTGACAAGGACAATGAAGCTTTGATATTTAAATACATTGACTATACGAGTTATTACTTTAAATACATTTGTTTTTTGCCTCGTCTTCATTATATAAAAGGTGGAAATACTAATGAACGCAATAAGGTTGAAAGTAAGTCGTTTGAATCATGGAGATACTTGGCTGTATTTCATTATGCTGCTTTAGCTTATGGGTTTGGACGTGGAAAGTATGCATTACTGAATATACATCTAAATGATCATTATGATGTGTATAACTTATATCCAAAGTCTGGTGCTGAGGCTTTGATTAGATATGCTCAATGTAAAGACCAATCAGTATTTTTCAAAAATGAGTTGTTGTTTGATAAGAATACCGATGTGCATAAGGTTTTGGCAAGATATACTTCGGCTCTAATTATGCTGTTGTCCAATGAGGGAGAAAAGGGGATTGATATCTCAGATGATGGAATTGTAGAGTACATAAAAATAATAGAAAGTGAAAAGAAGCGTTTGAAGGAAGAGGCTGAGATTGTAAAACACGATAAGAAATTAATAGATATATATCCGTATTTGGAAAATGTTGACTTTGAGAAAATATTGGATGCTCAATTAAAACAATTAAGGTCAATTAATGATTTGCCAACGTTGAAGGAGAAACAGAAGCCTAATAGTTGTTTGATAACTAAGATTTTTAGATTCTTTAATGCCAAACAAGATAAAAAAGAGACTATACTGAACTTGTATAAGATGGCACTTGACGATAATATTTTGGCTGATTTTAAACAGCGATTTGACCAATTTGATAACGATATTGCAAGGTATATTCCACAAGGATTGTTTGCTGATAAACCTGAGAATAAGGTGGAAAAAGAATTGGTAAATCCTTGTCAACTTCTTGTGCATAAGTTGCTCTTCCTTGATTTTTCTCTGTATTCTTTTGGTCGTAATATCTATTATGATTTTGTTGAGATAATATCTAACAGAATTCTGTATTTGGCTTTATGTGCATTTCGAAAAATGAAGATGCGTGAAAAGACCCTTGTCTATCCTGATTTTGACTTGTTTTTTGAGGAATTCACTCGTGGAAAAGTTGAAGATTATGTGTTAATTGGTATAGAAAGTCCATTTCATGCGGTTTTGAATATCAGGTATGTTGGATATAAAGTATTCTATAGACAGATAGTTCCATATATTGAGATAGATGCTGTAGGAGCAAGAAATAAACTTAATGATTTGGACAATTATGAATATTTCAAGAACAGTTTGTTGATTGTTAATAAATCAGATCTTCCTGCGATTGTCTGTAGTTCAAATGAGAATGTATCTATAGACTTTAAAGAAGAGACGGATGAATCAAAAATGAAGATGAATGTAAGGACAACGGTTGATGTTCATAAAGAAATACGTTTTAATAAGACGGCAGAAATTGCTGTTGTTAGACTCAAACAGATGTCTCTTGGATAGTTAATTTAGGTAAACACCGCTGAAGTGCATTTGCCTTCCAGCAATTCTCGTTTTAAGAACGTGAATATAACGGAAAGCGTAAAATACAAAATGCTTTGGCACGTATGAAAATACTTTCTAGTAAGGGTGGCTGACCTGTACCTACTGATGAGAACGGACTGGACGCATTGATTGAAAAAAAGTATCAGTTGTAGGATAAAAACTATCAAAATAATTCCCATCCAAACATTGTTGTTGTCAGATTTAGTGTATATCTTTGCAACTAACAAACAAAACATTAAGGCTATGCGATATACAGAAGAATGGTATGAGGACAGTCTCAAGGCCTATCGCGACATGAGGAATACGCTTGACAATGCTAAATAAGAAGGTCTTGAAGAGGGGCTTATAAAAGGAGAGAGAAACAAAGCAATGGAAATTGCTACAAAAAATGAAGGCAAAAGGCTTTTCTGTAGATGATATTGTTCAGATGACTGGTTTGTCTGCTGCTGAGGTTAAAAAATAAAGCATTAAATAAGATTTAAGGTGGCGTAACTACTTAACCTATATTTATTCTATATCGGTACACTCTTTATTTGTACCATACATTTTTTATAAAGCACATTAAATTTTTTTAGATATTCCATAAGTGACTTAGTCAGCAGGGTTTTGCCCTGTTGACTAAGCCACTGTCTATTATATTCTTTCGTTTGTAAAAAATCAATTTATTTTTATGACAACTTATATTATTATTTTCGTTCTGCTATTGGTGGCGGAACTTGTGTATTTCCGCATTGCGGACAAGTGTAACATCATTGACAAGCCTAACCAGAGGTCGTCGCATTCGACGATTGTGCTGCGTGGCGGTGGTATCATCTTCTTAATTGGGGCTTGGGCGTGGAGCGCTTTCTTTGGTTTTCATTATCCTTGGTTCTTGGCAGGACTGACATTGGTGGCAGGAGTGAGTTTTGTGGATGATATTCATTCGCTGCCTGACTCTGTGAGATTGGTGGCGCAGTTTGCCGCTGCGGCTATGGCTTTCTATCAGTTGGATATCCTGCATTGGGAGATGTGGTGGATTGTGTTGGTAGCACTAATTGTTTATGTGGGGGCAACAAACGTAATAAACTTTATGGACGGAATAAATGGAATAACAGCTGGATATTCATTAGCTGTTTTATTTCCATTAGCAGCCTTAAATACTGACGATAAGTTTGTGGCGCAATCGCTGATCTTTACAACGATTATTGCAGCAATAGTTTTTTGTATATTCAATTTCCGACCGAAGGGTAAGGCTAAGTGTTTTGCTGGCGATGTAGGGTCAATAGGTATAGCATTCATTATGTTGTTCCTGTTAGGTAATGTTATTATCAAGACTGAAGATATAACATGGCTGATATTCTTATTAGTGTATGGTGTGGATGGTTGTTTGACAATCATACATCGTATTATGTTGCATGAGAATTTAGGTGAGGCTCATAGAAAGCATGCTTACCAGATTATGGCGAATGAGTTGAAGATTGGACATGTAAAGGTTACATTAATATATATGGCGTTGCAGCTGACGGTTTCGCTTGGATTTATTTATCTGTGTCCGGATAATGTGTTGTGCCATTGGATGTATTTCGTAGGAGCATTAGCAGTACTGGCTATCGCCTACGTATTGTTCATGAAGAAATACTATCACTTGCATGAGGAATATCTTGCTGAATTAGGAGTTTTGAATTAGGAGTTAGGAGTTGGTTGCCAGAGGCAATTTTGAGTTTTGAATTTTGTAATCGGCTGTGCCGCTTGCCAGAGCAAGAATTGTTCGCTGCTACGCATGCGATTTTGAATTACTCAATTTTGAATTACATTATGATTTAATATTAATTGGATATGGAAATAAATAAAGAATTACTCGATAATTTGTTTGAACAGGCAAAAGAGAATCCTCGTTTACGTCAGAATTTCGACTTGCGTACATCGTCGGCTGATACCAGCCAGCGTATGCTTAATGCCCTGTTGCCAGGTACAGTTGTACCTATACACAGGCATGAGGACACGACAGAAACAGTTGTCTGCTTGTGCGGAAAATTGGACGAAGTGATATATGAGGAGGTAGTGACATACGAGAAGAATGCATCTGAAGCATTGCCTATGGCTATAGATGCGCAAGATGTAACACGGAAAGTAGAGTATCGCGAGGTACAACGCATTCATCTTTGTCCAGCGGAAGCGAAGTATGGATGTCAGATACCAAAAGGTGCATGGCACACGGTGGAAGTAATAGAGCCGAGCGTGATATTCGAGGCCAAGGATGGGGCATATGGGAAGGATGGCAGCGAAACTGCTAGGGCTTAAAGGCATTCTTTAAGAATTTGAGGAAGACACGATTGATGGTAAAAAAACATAGCCATTTTTTTGAGCAACTTTTGGGGGATGGGGCTTAGTAGCCAGTTTTTATAAACTACACAACGTCAATATTATGGAGATAAGTTATACCAAAGAATTCAAAAATTATGTGAATGCATTTTGCAAGCACATAAAAGAACAGGTGAACTTGATAATAAAGAGACACGAAGATACTGAAGGTAAAGTATATTTTTGTGCAATATCAAGGAAAACTCCGAAACTCATGGACTTATTGCATGAACAATTGGGGAGTATATGGAATAGCCTTGAAATTATTACAGAGTTTACGATACCATTTATTGATTGGACTAAAGTAAAAGTGCTTCTGTTGGCAGATGACGCAATCTATTATGGTTCAACATTTTTGTCTGTGTATCAATTCATACAGAAATATGCTCCAGACACAAAAATAATTCCACTTTGTTGTATCAAAGCATCTGAACTGCCCTTGCCTTTCAACGAAGAACTCTTGACGACCGTTGTAGAAAGAACAGCGGGGCACTATTTTGTAAACTGTCTAAGCATGAAGTTTGCTACACAATGTACTCCTTTTGAGATAGAGTTTCCGGTTTTTGAGGTTCGTATGGCTACTTGTAGTAGAGAATTGTTGAAAGATTTTGTGCGAATAAGAGATGGTAGGTCATATAAGGTGTACCAAATATCGTCTATGTTTGACGAGAAAGACAAAAGGAAGAATTACACTTTTGGAATAAACGTATCGGAAACCAATAATATATGCAGAAAGATTAGAGGCTATTATAAAAATGGTTCTTTATTACTATCTTGTATCTGTGCCAATTCACTTCAAGAAGAAGAAATAAAAAGCTTCCAGCTGTTTGATGATACGATATACAAAGAACTTTGGAATAAAATTTTAGAAGTCTTTAATAATCGTCAATTGGGATTCTATGAATTGAGAATATTGACAACCGCTGCAAACTTTCTATATTCCCTTGATATGTTCTCTTACTATTGGACATATATACAGGACGAATTGAAAGAACTTACAGACGATGTTGTTAGATGTAAGTTGAGAACGAGAGAATTACGCTTGCTTTTTGGATCAAAAATAGCAGGTGAAATAATCAAATGGTGGGAGGAAATTGGCGAAAGTCTAGCAGGTAATGTTGAGCATGTGTTTGATGTTAAAGAGAATATTACAAATTTGCATAATGAAATCTTTCCGCAGAATTTGGAGTATAAGGATTATTATCTTCAACAACAAGCTAAATTAATGGAACGTTTTGTTACAGAGGATGACACATTGATGTCCTTGTTCTATATACAAAATGCTATGCTTGATAAGATGAACAGAACTTACTATACCAATAGATATGAGAGATTGCATTATGGACATACAATAGGGTCTCTGTTATATTTGTTAAGAAAAAAATATTCATTGACAAACAACTTAGAAATCAAATTGCATAAATGGTTAGATTCACAAATTGATAAGGCTTCCATTGTACCACAATATATACGCATCCAAAATAATTCAGGAATGTCATGGATAAGGACTTTTCGTTCAGGTGAAAATGAGATGTATTTTGTTTCACATTGGGCAAGACTGTGTGTCATGATAGCCTGGTTGGAAATGGATGTTCTAGGATTTGTTTCTTTAGACAAGAGATTATTCAATGATATTCTTTCCTGGATTTACAAAGAATGCGAATTAAATAAGTATTCTTACCAAGAGGTAAATATCATTTATGAGAATCATTGCTACCAATTGGTAGAGGTAATGAGTGGCAATAAAAATCCTGTACTTGATACTTTAATAAAACTAGATATTTTCCGAGAGACAGGAAATAATCAACTCGTCGTAAACAATGAGTTGATAATGGATGAAATTAATTCTGGAACAATTTTGCCACAAGAAGTTACAGACTTGATTCATGAGAAAATAAAAGATCTGCACGCCCTTATACCAGATATTTTTACACCATTTTGCTATGTGCTATATTTTAGTACATATTTTGCTCAGAAGCCGCTTGAAGTAAAGCTTGAAGAAGGCATAAAAGTTTTATCTGCATTTTTTTCAGATATTCAGAATAATAAAGGTGAAGATGATTCTAATTGGCTTATAGCTTTTCAACAAATGAAAAGCTCAATAGATGCGATTCTTGCTGAATCTGTGAATTCTACTAATTCAGGATTAGACTCCAGTAGGCATCATAAAGATTTATCTCTATTTAAGGATTACTATTTTACAATGATATATAATCAATCCAACAACAAGAAAAACCTAATTTTAAAAATAATAGGTTATCTAATCGTTGGAGGAAGTGATTGCAAGACCAACATCATAAAAGCCCTTAGAAACATTGAACAGCAATCTTCGTTTGCTATTGTAAAAAACAAGTTGTCAACAATGAAGAATGATCACCAATTTCGCACTAATGCCCTAGAATTACTAAGGCTTAACATGGAAGATTTATGGAAGGATTAATAAAAAGATTTTTTAAACGTTTGCCTGAGAATCTTTTGAAGTCCCAAGAAGCTTACGTCTTATGGAATACCTTACAGCAAGGTAAGGATATATCATATCGTGAGTTTGCATATGGTTTGGAAGAATGGGAAACTGATGGTGAAAGTCTACATAACTGGGCTGAGTTGTTGGATACGGAAAGAGACAATGTAAAACGTGATTTTCGTGTAAGAAAGTATTTGATAAAGCATTTCCGCAAATTCAACGAAAAGAACGGAAAGCCATTCGCCTTGAATATGATTGATAATAGAAATAGGGTTTGTTCTCTATTCCTAGCAGGAAAAAACGGAACAGGTAAAACCAGTCTTTTTACAGGCTTGGAATATATGCTTTCAAATACTCATATAAGTACAATAGAGTATAGAAACATAACTGATAGAGAACGTTATTTTCCATACGGAAATTATAATAAAAAAGATATTAGTATCATCTTGGAAATAAATGAAGAAGAGGTTGTTAAAGGTGAAAAGAAATTCAAACGTTTATTGGAACCAATATATTCAAATTTTAGTTTCCGCCCTTTCTTTTGTTGTGATGTTGAATTGGCAAAAATCCAGAAGGAAGAAGACCTATCAGAAGTGTTTGTTCGGGATTTGAACTTGACAAAGATAAGAGATTTAATAGCACAACTGGAGGGAACCATTAAATACTTCAGCGATAAAATGGATCCCAATATTGAAAAGCCTACTTACAATACTGAACTTTCAGAGATTTTGCAAGATGACATTTTGCAAATTGCAGGATTGGTAAAAAGGAAATACGAAAACCTACTGAAAAAAATGAAAGACCTGAAAGACAACTTAGAACGTGATAAGTATAAGGAGACAGTAAAGGGGAAGACTGAAGATTTGGTTGCAAACATAAATTATAATGTGGGACATTTTGTTGGTATATGGAGTGTTATCCCTTTTACGACTCTCCGTTTCTTTGATAATAACAAAGTTTTAGTACAGAACTATGCAAAAGTAGGCAAAATGATGGCGACCTCTCCGATAGAAGCCTTATCACTATATCAATCTCTGAAGCCCGTAGAATTATTTGCCAAAGAATGTATTGAATATATAACAATTATTCTAGATACTTTTAAGAGTCATGATAAAACCGAGAGAAGAAAAAGTGCTATATCAACTTTGGAAAGATTGATAAAAACAGAGAGAGAGGCAAAAATCAATATGTTGAGATTTCATGAGATAGAAAGCATCAGTATTAATTCTACTCATATAAATAACTTAGATGATATTTGCAGTAAATTCAAGATTATCTACAACGAAGAATTGAATGATGTATATGAGACTTGTAAGCAAATAATTGTTCCTATACTTAACGAGTTTACGAATTTGGACGGGATGTATGAAGCTTTTGGAGAAGAAAATTTCAATAAAAAGGAAGAAATCTATATAGAAAAAGAAAATGGTAAGATTGAAGTAAAGATAAGAAATGCTGAGATTTTTGGCGAAAGAACAGTAAGTCCAAAGATGTTTTATAATAGTTTCAGATATAAGCTGTATGCTATTAGCATCAAAGTAGCCATGGCATTTATGACAATGAAAATATGGAATATAAATGCTCCTTTGGTTTTTGATGATGTTTTTACCGCAAGCGATTTTGACAATAGTGTCAATATTGACCGCTTTTTCAGAAGAGTATATGAAACTTATGAAAAACTAAAGCTTGGGAATAAGAATGAGTTGCAGATTATTTTGTTCTCACATGATGAAGTTGTACTCAACTGCGTATCTTCGGTCATAAAAGATTTGGGAAACAGTGACGACATAGGGTTCATCAAAGGTGTTATCCTCAAAGAGGATATGATAAATGAACAGGATGGAATTTACGTTGGGCAAGAATTGGAGTCATATTCGTTGTTTGAAAAATGTTATTAGTATATGAAAAGAGTCTATCGTGATTGGGAATATTCCAGTCGTAAAATATTCGCGCTTGTTGCCTCTATTGCCGCTATATCATTATTAATGCTTATCGGCTCAATTATAGAAACCAGAAATGAATCAAGGCTTGTTTATGAAAGACCTGTCGTTACTGTAGATAGTTTATGTAAATCACTTAAAAAAGAATTGAGTCAACCATCAAAAGGTACGCTAAAAAAAGATAGCGCAATGGTTGAAAAAGTAAAAGATATAGAACTATCTTTGAGAATCCTTCAGCGTTGTGTTTCGGAAATAGAGGAACAGACTTCGAGCAGGCAAGATGACATCCGACAAGAAACAAACAATATCATCAATAAGTTTAATGGAGTTATAAGTTGGTGGTTGTTGCTACTTGGAATAGTTTGTGGCTTTGCTCCACTTGTATTGGCCTACCTCAATCATAAAAATGACAGCGAATATATCAAACAGTTAAATTCCAACTATTTAGAGGCTTTGCAAAAGCTAAAAGACCATGAAGAAAAAATAAATGGGAAACTGACGGAATTGGAAGATAAGAAGAAAGAATTTGAAAGTTCGGAAAAGAAGAGAAACGAAGAACTAACTTCTACACGAAAGAAATTGGAGCTACTTCACACATTTGTATATGTTGCTTCTTTCACCACCAAATCTCAATTCCAAACCTCTCCAGAACGTAATAGAATTGTAGATAAATTGCTTTTTGAATTGATCAATAATTCATTAAAATGCATCAAATTAGATGGTGAAAAGTCATACATCTCAGACGATGTAGATTTATTGTACTGGGTTATGACCTCAATCGAAGGTATAACTCTGTTGGCACCTTACCAGACAGATGTACTCAAATTGAGAAGGATGAATGATATAGTTCTTATCCTGAAAAAGATTCAAACCGATTTCTTTAATGGAAGAATAAACTTAGAAAACTCAGATGATGTAAAGAAAGTACATGTTAAGATGGAAGAATTCAAAACAGCTTTTGGTTTTAGACTAAAAAGAAATTATTAAAGTAGAACAAAATTCATTATAGTTTATCAAGCAGTATGACATTCAAAATATTAAGCGCAACTTTTTTGCAAGATGGCAAGCATTCGTTCACGTTGGATTTCACTCAGCCTGAAAGTAATTCGCAAGATTGCAAGTTCACACTGTTAATTGGAAAAAACGGTGTGGGCAAAAGTCTTATACTGGAAGCTATCATAGATTTCCTCCTTTATGTTTGGGTAAGCTATACCATGTATTCGATGGTGAGACGTCCTAAATATATTTTTTGCACTACACTTATTTACTATATGAATGGGGCTGTGTGCAAATTAGATTGGCAAGAAGGAAGCTTGCATTTTTATATAGACGGAGAGGAATGTTCGGTTTTGCTCGATTATTTACCAAGGATTGTGGCTACAAGTTTTAGCATCTGCGATAAGTTTAAGGTTCCAGGAAGTAAAGAAAGAGAGCAGTTTCATTTCTATAAGTATATAGGTGCAAAAGTCAATGGAAACATGATTTCACCGACTTCCATCTTATTTACTCTTCTCAGTAATATAGCTTCTGCCTCGCAAGAACAACTGAATCGAATCAATAATGCTATCAACGCCATTGGTTACGAGTTATATATATCATTCAGATTTAAGTTACAAGCAGTAAATGAAAAATTTACCTTTAACGAAACGTTGAATGACTTTGAAATGAAAGCAAAGGAAACTACTTATGCAGGCAAGAAATTCCGGCAACTGAATTTTGATGAAAAGCAAGTCTTGTTTGACTTTTATGAGAAGATCAAAGGAAACAAGGATACCATAAGTATGAATATTGATCTTACAGATGGAAATGATTTAGAAGCTAAGAAACATGATGTTTATGCTCTCTACAAATTGAGACAGATGCATGTTATCAACCTGAGTCAAATATCATTTCGTAAAGTTTCCAAGGAGTTTGTCTCTTGCATTGACATGAGTTCTGGAGAATTTAATATGTTGGCAACCATCATCAGTGTTGCTTCTGTAGCAGAGAAAAATGTTTTGGTCCTGATGGACGAACCAGAAATAAGTCAACATCCATCTTGGCAAATGTCGATTATAGACTACTTGGACAAATGTCTGAAAGGGCAAGCCTGTCATCTGTTAATAGCTACACATAGTAACTTCTTGGTATCAAGCTTGCCGATGAAACGATCTGAAGTGTTTCATCTATATAAAGACGAACATAATCTGATAAAGTCGAAAGAAATCGAAAACAACACTTATGGATGGTCGGCTGAAGAAGTGTTATTGAAGGTCTTTAATATGCCGACAACTCGTAATCGGTATCTAGCTAATATTGTTGGAGAACTGATGAATGGTATATCCTATGATACTATGAAAGAGGAGGAAGTTCTGAGTAAAATCAGTTTCTTGAAAGAGATTGTCGGCAATCTGAATGACATCGACCCAATGAAGAAAATCATAGAGACAATTATTGAAACGTTTGAGGAATGATTCTTTTATGAACTCAAAAGAGAATTTTATAATAGACAAGCCCTATTCATTGCAGCCAGAAGATGAACATGCGATTTCTAATGTTCAGAACAAAGGTCTTACTGTTCGTTCGTGGACAGACAAAGAACTTGACTCATTTAAGGAAAACATGCGTAATTATCTTCATAAAAAACAAAATGGACTTTGTGCATTCTGTAGAATGAAGATACATGAAGAGAACGCTACTGCTGAGTTGGAACATTTTGTCAACAAGAATAGTAGATTAGACTGGATGTTTCTTCCGCATAACTTGGTTCTTTCCTGCAAATTATGCAATTCATCAAAAAGTACCAAGAAGTCTCTTAAAGACATGACTGTAACAGATTATCCTACTGATGGTGATGATTTTCTTTTTGTCAATCCTTATTTTGATAGATATAGTGAACACATTGAAATAAAGAATGACATTCTGTATATGGGTATCACAGATAAGGGAAAATATACTGTAAAAGAATGCAAATTGAATAGATGGAAGCGAACCATTGCGCGTGCAGAGAACCTTATCCAAAAAAGAAAGGATGGTTTTATCAGTGTTTTTTTAATGATGTATAATCCCGAATATGCAGAGGTAGTTGAGGATAAAGACAAAATTATTAATAGGTTGCATTTAAAAGAAAGAATGCAACAGTATAAAGCAAAACACCGCAATGAAAAATAACAAGAGCCAATTAGATATATTTCTTCTCAAACGCATAGAAGAGAATCGAGAAGAGTTAAGACACGTTTTGGATTCAACCTTGCAAGTGGAGCAAGCGTGTCTTGAAGAAATTCTGAAAGGTATCAGACATTGCAAAACTAATATTACGCATTGTAATCTACCCTATAATGAGTTTGTTTTAGGGAATGGGGATTAGTTGTACGAATATCTTTAATAATCAACACGTAGAAATGAAGTTTTTGAATCTATCTGCCATAAAGAAATCTTATAATGTTTGTAAGAAAAGATTTTTTAAGTTTCTTAAACAAGCAGAAAACATACTGCCATATTATTATAGTTTAATAGCTTGTGTGATATTCTTGTGGCTTGCGGAATCATATATAACAAGTGCCCTGGGTACATTGAATGCTTGGTGTGTTTGTGATTTGAATAAAACGGCATTTGGATGGATTGTCTTCTTCTCTGTAAGTTTGTATATTGGAGTATCCATATGGAAATATGTAAGGAGAGGACTTTATGTATCACATCGGTATCTGTGTTGGTGGAGTATAGGACTAGCATATTGCTATTGAAAATAATAAAAAGCAAGAACAGATAGCCAATAATACAGAGCAAGTGTTTGCCTTTATTGCCAAACATAATGAAGTAACATCTGCAAATATATCAGAATCCTTAGATATGTCGAAAAAACATGTGTCACGCATTGTAAAAACATTAATAGAAGATAATCGAATAGAAGCTTTTGGTGCACTAAGACTTCGAAAAAATAAACTGACAAAGGCATGAGAATAATACATTTTTCTGATTTCCATCTACAAGGAGGAAAAATCTTAAGACTACATAAGATCAATGCTAATAAGCTAATGGATGCTTTGGTGAAAATCAATCAAAAGCATAAGATAGACATCATCGCCTTTGGCGGTGATTTGATAGATTGTGGAGGTAAAAGCTTTACTTCCATTCAAGAAGGTTTTAAGGCATTTGAAGATGTTGTTCTTAAACCTTTGATGCAAAATATCTTTGTGTGGTTGCTTGACAATTTCGCAGATGATAAAACTGTATTGGAAGGAATACATACAAATCTTCATTCTTTTTCTTGGTCTGGCTCCATCATCCCATATCATGAGCGTAATATTTTCTGCTTCGGACAGTTGCTTAATCATTCAACCTCAATAGTGAGAGATTGGGCAAAGGAGTGTTTGGAAAGTGAAAAGAAAGAGTTGAATAGAGAGCTAGGAAATGAGGAATTTGATTCCATGCATTATAATCTTTAGTTTTTGGAGAATGGATATGAAAGATGACTTTTTATACAAATACAGAGGGGTTGACAATGAGGTATTCGATAGAGATATAGAAGCTTTGAAAAACAATTATTTCTGGTCTTCTGATGTGGAGCATTTGAATGATGACCAAGAATTTCAGTTCAACTCAAAGGCTCTTGTCAATACGTTGGATGTTTTAAGACTGAAGCATCCAAGATGTTATCAATCTATTGATAATGTCAAGGTACAGTTGAAAGGGATTATAGAGAAAGTGAAAACGGCTGGCATCTTTTCTTTGAGCCGTAATCCCCATGTGTCTTCCATGTGGGGACTGTATGCTTCTGAAAGAAAAGGATACTGTATCATCTATCGCAGAGACAAACTATTGGAATATACAGGTGGTATCTGCAAGAACGATAAAATTCTTCTGAATGTGAAATATACCAAGTCTGTTCCTACTTTGTCGCCTGATGACTTGAAAGGCAATAAACTGCTTGTAAAGTTGGTGGCGACAAAGGAACAAAGTTGGAGTTACGAGGAAGAAACAAGAATCGTAACTGATTGTTTTGGTCGCCACGAAATTCCAGCTTCCGCTTTGTGTGGTATCATATTTGGTTCGCAGATGTCAGAAAAGGACAAAATAAAGATTAAGGATGCTCTTGTTGGAAGAAACGTCAAGTTCTATCAATTAAGTCGTAAGGTTGATGCTTATGGATATGAGCATTGCTTAGTTGATGAGAACAAGGTCTGTTCATCTTTGGATGATAGCCTTTATGACTATAAATGCAAAGGCATGCCAGTGGTTGACAACTTCTTTGTTAAGCTGAAGTTCATGCCATCATCAGAAGCTGAAGTAAAAAGCTTCATTTCTGAATTCAAAAAGAAACACGCAGATAGGCAGTGCAATATCTATGTGCATGATATGGATGTTGATATGGAGAAATTCAAAGAAGACTATGAGAATTATGATTATCTCCAAAAGCATTTAATCGCAGAAGTCTATTTCGATACTGATGATGTTTTGTTCAATAGTGAATACCGAAAAATATAGTAAAAAATTGGAGAGCCTTTACTCAGACTCTCCAATACACCTAATGAGCAATATTTATCAAGTTACATCCCAATGCGATTTGAATGCGAGCAATGGTTTGTGTGGTGAAGTTGTGGCGACCAGTGAGCCATTTGGAAATCTCAGAGTCTCGCTTATGGAGCATTCTGGCAAAGTCTTTTTGGCTGAGCCCCTTTTCTTTCAGAATCTCACTCAGTCGCTCTGCTATTCCAAACGACAAGTCAAACTCAGCTTTCTGTTCGGCTGGAATTGCTGCAAGGCAATCACGGAAAAGTTTTTTCTGTACCATAATTACTAAATTTCAAAGGTTGCACTTTCTATATCGGTTATCATATTCTTCTCAATGGTAATAACACCATTCTTTTGCGCAAAAATACATAAAGAAAGTAAAGACTGTTCACTTTTAAGTGAATATTTTGGATGGTTTAACAAGGGGAACATTGTATGAACACAAATACAGATTTTGATAAGATAGATAAGGTACTCTCGAAGAATGGTGGAGGCTTGCTTTGCACATGTTGGTGTGTTGGGCTAGCGATTCGGAGAGCCAGACTTGGACTGGAGGAAGATAGAGAAGGACTTACTGGCTGTTAGGGGAAATGAGGCTTGTGATGGGTCATTCTCATATTGCGGATGAGGTGATCAAGGACGGCATCAAGAAAATGATTGCTGAGTATCTTGACAAATACTATGTGAAAAACTACTGAGGTTGTAACCTCCACTGGTCTTAGCTGGTGGAGGGCTAAAACTCATATGCGTATCGGAAATATGAGGGGATACCGAATACTTACGTTGTAGACAAGAAAATACAGAAAGTCGTAGAAGAGCTGAAGGCATTGACTCATGACGTACTAATCCGCTACCTGACATATTGGTCAGAAGCCATTGATAGGCGTAAATATGTAGTGGAGAGTGACATCCTGCAGCCATGCGCACGGTGAAGTCATGGAAGAACTACAGTTTTATAGGGTTCACACCTACCATGCGTGAGGAAATAGACAAGGTTTGGATAGAACCAAACACGTGGAATGATGGTAAAAAAGGCTGCTATGGCATATGTTTTTATTGCTTGAAGTCTTTATGAAGCAATATGAAGAAGGCAAGAATGAGGAGGCGGCAGGGAACGCTTTTTATCTTCTTGAACGACTTGCAAGGCTACACTGTAAGGATGTGGATTACTTTGAGCCAGATAGAGAGAGTCATTGCTCGTATTCTGAGTTTCTATTGGAGGCTATATGCCATATCCTGACACTTGTGATGAAAGACAAGCTTGAATTGTCGAATTTTGAATTATTATGGCTTGAATCATATTTATCTCGCAAATAATGTATATCTTTGCAATATGTATAAAACATTTACCAGGAGGGCATATTATGAATACAGTAATTTTATCAGACGGAACAAGCTATTATATTCCTAATTCAGATTTAAGTTTTTTCAAGGAATTGGCTTTGAGGATGAAATGGCAGGTTGTTGACAAGAAAAAGCCGACAGCATCAACTGCTACTGCAAGCAAGTCGTGGGTTGATGAATTTGCTGGTAAATGGCAGGACCAGCGCACTTCTGCCCAAATAGTTGAAGACATACATAAAGCAAGAACTAATAATTCAGAAATAATATTATGAATGGATATTTGCTTGACACAGATATTGTTGTTTTTTTCTTGCGCAATAAGAAAAACATAGCAGAACATTTGGCATTGTTAAGTCCAAATGATATTTTTGTATCAGAAGTGACTGTGGCTGAATTGGAATATGGCAATAGATGTAGTGGAAGATATGAAGATAACAAATGGATGGTTGACAGGTTTTGTGTTAACAGTTAACACTATGCGCGAAGCGCAATGTTGGTTTACTACCATGATATGATGAAAGATGGTAAAATATAAAAGAGCCTGAGAGATAAACTTTTGCACCGTCAGTCGTAGATTTGACTGATGTTCTTCAGTTTTGGAGAATAAACAATGTTTAGACGTTCACGCCATCGCTTTCGCCTTGCGCGTGTGAAATAAAGAAGAGAAATCTCGAAGGCTCTCTTTTCTAATTAAAGGAATAATTATGGATGATAGGACCATTAGAAAAAGGATAGCTTCCATGACTACATCGAGGGATTTGCACAATGTTCTTAATGTTATAAAACAAAATATGGCTGAAGAATTCGGGGTGGAATACTACCCGATTTCTTGGGAGGACTATTGCTTTTTTTCCTCACCGAAAAGGTCAGTCCGTAATTATGTCTCTTTCGAAATACCTAAGAAATCAGGAGGCTATAGACATATATCAGCTCCGATAAGAGGGTTGAAAGAAATACAGAAATGTCTTAACTATCTATTAGAATTAATGTATTATCCAAAAGACAATGTAACAGGTTTTGTTCGAGGTAAGTCTATAGTTGATAATGCATCACCTCATATAGGAAAGAATTACATTTTTAATGTAGATCTACAAGATTTTTTTCCAAGCATAGATCAAGCAAGAGTATGGAAAAAACTACAATTACGACATTTGTGTCTGACTAAAGAGGTTGCAAGTGCTATTGCTGGTCTTTGTTCTATGGAGATTGAAGACGAGAAAGGAAATAAACGATATGTCTTGCCACAAGGAGCCCCTACGTCTCCTATGTTATCGAATATTGTATGTGAACGTTTGGATTGGAAACTCTCAGGTGTAGCACGACGGTTTGGATTGACTTATACACGTTATGCTGATGATATAACATTCAGCAGTATGCACAATGTATATCAACACGATGGAGATTTCTGTAAAGAACTACGCCATATCATCGAAGATGAACATTTTACTATAAACACATCAAAAGTGAAGTTACAAAAGCGTGGAGGGCATCAAGAGGTTACGGGGCTTGTAATTAGTGATAAGGTGAATGTTCCGAAAGCGTATGTTAGGGAGATTCGATCATTGTTATTCATGTGGGAATGTTATAGCTATGCGGTTGCAAGTCAAAAATATTCATTGTATCATAATGCATATGTAAAACATAGGACGTATGGTGAGTTCGTTTCATTGGAAAATGTTCTTGATGGAAAAATTGAATATCTGAAAATGATAAAGGGATGTAAGAACCCTTTGTATTTAACTCTGCGTTCTCGATTAGATAAACTAATAGGAAAAAGCACTAAGAAGAACAAGGATTGTGAGGTTATTGAGGTTGTAAACAACAAGAAAGAGGTCAAGAAACATGATATTGAGGCTACATATGAAGTCTTGCATTTATTTGAAGATCCTAATGGGTTGAAATTTTTGACTCACGATTTTCCTGATGCAAGTTGGACAATAGATAAACTTCTCAAGCAATGTAGGAAAGTTTTTAACGAAGAAGCAAAGGGACATCCCAATATTCCACAGTCACTATATAGCTTAGTGCATACTTTTATGTCTGGTGTCAGTAACAATATAAAAGGATGGCTTGGTTATGACGAGAAGCTACATACGGAGACATGGAATGATTGGGAAAAAAAGAAAGAACATCCTATAAAACGATATGGAGACATTATAGATATATTCAGAAATACAATAAGAATAAGGTCGCCTAAACTGTTAGATTTGATAAAAGCACTTGAAGGGCAGAATACACAGTTTGTATTTGACTATGATTCAAAGGAATTAAAAAAAGCAGACTTTTACACCAATGTATATATGTTACGTTGGTGTCTGGTGCATGTGTTGTTAATGTTTAGACAGTATCCAGAACATAAAGAAATAAAAATTTCATGTACAAGATCTACCATGAATGGCTGGATAGTGTACACAATCCAGTTTACACAGGTTGGGTCGTTTCCCTCGGCAGATATAAACGATGCTATTAAAAGGGTGAATGAAGGTGCCGGTGATTTGGGAGTTATAAAGGAAAAGATGAGAAGTTATTGTAACTGGAGCATCATATCCAAATGGAACGACAAAAACTTACGTTGGAATATATTAAGAAGTGAAGGTGTGAAAGAGATAGAAGAAATAGCAGAACAGACAATTGGGTTTACTCATGAATTTGTTTTCTATAAAATAAAATCAAACTGATATACTATGAATGGTAATAAAATGATATATATAATTGACGATAACCAGTATGGGGAGGTGTCTAAGGCCTGCGGCTACATAGAGGCTGGCATATACAACGATGTTGTTAGATGGGTGAAACCGAGTAAAGAAACAAAGGTGGAGGATTTTCATGATGCGGCTTGTATCTGCTATCATTCATCCTTGGCTATAGAAGAAAATGGTGTTTGGAAACAAGCTTCGATGTTGTTGACGGACATAGAAGATTTAATGGATGAAATACCATTGGTGAAATATTCTAAAGGTTGTACTACCATCGATTACGATGAAGGATCTCAAATAATATATGGGATGCCCAAAGAGACGTTTTATAAACGACTGAAGCATTTTGTTCTGCATTATAAGAATGTTGGCAAAGTAGACTTGGAAATATTTTCAAAGGACTATTTGGAAACGAGTAGTCCAAACAACATTGTTGTATTTGGCAATGAAGAAAATTTAAGTAGCAGCCAATTGTTGAAACAGGCTAACAAATGCGAATTCTATGCTATAGATGATGATAAGGATATTGATGATATAATAATATCAACTATAGATTCAAATACAGACACTATCATTCTCGATTTGGATGAGTATGCCAAACATGGCATTCAAATGGCATTCACAATACGACTGATGTGTGAACAATTGCACATGGCTGTTTTGGCACGTATTATTGGGGTAACCGAGCAATCAATAGATAGTTTTTATCGCTATTTCCCATATTCACAAATTCTACAAACAGAGGGTTTTGCCATCTGTAGCGTTGAAGATTTGGATTCTTGTTTAGCTAATACTCCACTATTGACTTGTGACACTTTTGAGTCGGGATTCTTGAATAGAATCAATATTAAAGAATATGCGACATACGGTCATCATTCATTGGCAAACGAATGGGGATTGATGGCTCTTAATCGCTTTGTATCGAATGACACAAATTGTATTTCTGAGATATTGCGAAAAGCAGAAAAGAATATGTTTTTCAGATATTCTGTAATAAAGAATATGGATATACGTGATGTTTTGGAAGATACGTCTGACAATGAGAAAAAGGATGCCAATCTTATACCTCAGCAAGACAAACAAAAAGGAGGAAAGTATCTGCTGATTGACGACAAAGGAAATGAAGGTTGGAAAGAAGTATTGATGTGTTGTGTCAGAGAAGTAGAAGCATTTGATGTTCACGACAAAGAAACAGCATCGTATAACGCCCTTCCACAGGACCTAAGGGATAAGCTGAAAGAAGGTTTTTATGATGTAATATTCTTGGATTTGCGATTGATGGCTTGTGAGGAGAATAAGGATTTAAATGTTATGGATTTCTCTGGAATGAAAGTTTTGCAAGGTATCAAACAGGCCAATCCTGGAAATCAGGTGATAATATTCACTGCTTCTAGTAAATCATGGAATCTTAAAGCTCTAATCGACAATGGAGCTGACGAATATTACCTTAAAGAGTCACCGCTTTTTCATTTTTCTAAAGAAGAATCAAGAGAAAACGCAAAGCATCTCGTAAAAACTATAGGATATTGCTATCGCCGAAATTACTTGCGTAAGAGTTACAAGTTGGTGGAGGGCATAAAGGAAAATATTAATGCTTCACCTCGATTAAATGAGAATAATAAAAAGGAAACTATCGCCCAATTAGATATGGCATTTCATCAGTTGCTGAAAATAACGGGAACTAATAATAAAAACAGCTTTGCTTATACGTTTGTGGCTTTTGAGTTCGTTATTCCGTTGTTGTGCAAACATTTGTCAGCAGTAGGAAGTAATACTCCTGAAAAATTTGAGGACCTAATAAATACACAATTAGCTACAAGCAACACAAAGTTAATCTATGATGGAAAACAAATGATTCATGCGAGAAATGCGTATATGCATGGAAATAAAACTGCATTAAATAGTAACTATTCATTTGTGTTTCATGCGGAAGGAATATTGAAAATATTGGAAGTATTGGATAAAGTATCTCAATTATTGTAAATATCCCCACATTCAACACTCAACATTTAATTATTAGCCTCATCCGAGTGGCGGCATAGTGCAGAGCGATACTGCAATGGGGAACTAATCTTTTATTTTTTTATTCATTATATAGGCACTTGCAAAGGTGTCTATAAAAGTTGTATTCCCTAAATTGAACACTGACTATTCTTGGCGGATGATTTTGTGGTTGTTGTATAAAGCATTAATCCCAACCTTCAAAGACTTGAAGGTTGGGATTAATTATGTTTGTTTGGAATAGTTTTTTTGTTTTAATTAAGCCTCAGCTTCGGGTATTACGGAAACAGTGCTCTTGTCGTTGCGACCCTTGCGGAAGTTAACGGTACCGTCAACCAATGCATAGAGAGTGTCGTCCTTACCAATACCTACATTCAAACCTGGGTTGTGCTTTGTACCACGCTGGCGAACGATGATGTTACCTGCGATACACTTCTGACCACCCCAGATCTTAACGCCTAATCTTTGAGAAGCTGATTCACGTCCGTTCTTAGAACTACCTACACCTTTTTTATGTGCCATTTCTTGTTCCTCCTAAAATTTAAGCGATTACTTCCTTGATTGTGATCTCTGTGAACTGCTCACGGTGACCGTTCTTCTTGCGATAGTCCTTGCGGCGCTTCATCTTGAAGACGATTACCTTGTCACCCTTAACGAGAGGGTTAACAACCTCACATACAACTTTTGCACCTTCTACGGCAGGTGCACCTACCTGTACTGAACCTTCATTGTCAACAAGCAGTACCTTGTTGAATTCAACAGTCTGGCCTTCCTGAGCGTCCTTGATGTGGTGAACGAAGAGCTTCTTGCCCTGCTCTGCCTTAAACTGCTGACCGTTAATCTCTACGATTGCGTACATTTAATTAATTAATATAAACGGGTTTTTCCGTGAGGCGAACAACACTATGTTGTTACTTTTTCTGGCCTATGCGGATTAAATCGGCTGCAAAGGTACTAATTATTTGTGTAGCAAGGAAATACATGTAGATGTTTTTTGTAAAGTTTAACAATATTAACCTGCTATAGCTTCTTGAACACGTTTTTGAGCTGCTCGCCCAGGCCGATTGTATAGCCTTGGGATGAGAAGACTACACGGTTGAAGGTGTCGGCGAGGATAAACATTGGTAGCTGTGTCTTGTTTTGCAACTTCATTTCGCGTGCTACTTGTTCACGGATGGAACCGTCCTTGTCTATAGCATATTGTACGGTTGAGGGTAGGGAAGCGAACTCGTCTTTTTGGAACTTATTGGCATCTGCCTCGCTCTCGAATAGCAACACAACAGGTCTGCCCCAAGCCTCAAATGCGGCACGCTCTTTCTCGATGTCGTGCAAGGCATGATTGGTGGGTTCTTGTCCAACTCCTAACACGGCGAGTATATAATAACCGCGACCAGTTTGGGAGAGGATGCTGACGTCCTTGCCGTCTTTATTGATTATAGATTCGGAATTGAACTGTCCGATAACGCTTACCTCGTTGGCATCGTAGCGTATGTCGAGGGGCAGGGTTGTGGTTTTGCCTTCGGTGATATTAAACATGCGTGTGGTTGCAAGTACGCCTCCATTGGCAAGTCGGGTGCCTGTGGTGAGCATGTATGTGCCTACATCGAATGTTGCACCGTCTTTGAAGGTGTTGCTCCAGCATGTTCCGTTGCCCATATCAGCCTGGCCTTCCTCAAAGTTCATGAGTTGGGTGGTGCCATCAACTATGCGACTGATGGTGAAATGGTTGTAATACTTGGGGTCGTCGAGTATTGGACTTGCCTTGTATGTGAGCTTGAGTGTGCCTGTTGGTGCGGTTGCCTGTTGTTTTGCCTCGAATTTAACGTCCTGCCATTTGCCGTCTTTCTTGTACTGCACCTTGCCTGTAACTGCGTCTTTGCGGGCTTCGATGCCAAGGCTGCGTGCAACATCTACGAAGAAGATATCGCGTGAACGCTCGTCGGTAAGCTTTGATTGCATGACACCTACTGGTGTTTGGGCTATCTGCAATGCCTTTTTGTCGGGGTTGAGGCGTATGTTCTTGTTTATCCAAGTAACGAGGGTTGTTGGATTCTTACGGAAAGCATTGGCTGTTGAGGCTGGGAAGGCTTTGGCAAGATAGTTTTTGAAAGGTAGTGATATCATCTCGCTCTCCACACGTGGTGACAGTTGATTGGTGGCAGCTGTGAAGTTGTCTTCGAGTATCTCTGTAGGAATATCGCGCAGGTCTTTATCGGTTAATGTGGCAAGGATGCCGAGTGCACGCTGTTCGTTGTCCTTATGTCGAGCAAGGAAGTCGATGATGGTTTGCTTGTTTCCACGTGATTTAACGAGGTATTCGGCAGCTTGCGGATTGATTTGTTCGGCCTGTTGTTTAGTGAGGAACGTGGCTGTGTATGCTTTGCGCACAGAATCCTCGTAGGCAAAACGGCGGTTGTTCTCCTTGCGCATCTCGTCGCTTACGTAAGGCATCTTGGCACTTTCGACTGGTGGCACTACATCAATTGTCTCTTCAGGGAATATCAGTTGCTTGCTGTCGGTTTGAGCATCGCGGTTGAGTTGGATGGTTATAGTCTTGTCCTTGCCGAATGATGCTTTCTGGTATCCGTATTTGCCATCTTTGGAAGCCCATACCAATAAGTCGCCTATGCCAGCAGACAATGACACATGTCCTTGCTGGTCGGTGTATTTGGTTACGGCTGTATAGAACTCGGCATAATTGTATATTTTGAAGTCGACACGTGCTCCTGGTACAGGAGAGCCATTAGCATCCTTTATGGTGAAGCATACTTGTGCTGTTGGAGCATAGTTGGATGTGAGATTAATCTCGGTGAAGTTGCTTGTGCGAAGCATAACCTCCTCAGGCCCTTGATAATTGCCAAAGGCACGGGTATGCATAAGCATGGCGCGTGAGGCTGGTGCATTGAACCAACCAAGATTGAGTACAGGTTCGGGTTCGCATGCTCCGAGGAACCACCATTTGCCATCTGCCCATGCCTCTACCCAAGCATGATTGTCGTCGGTATGTGCCCAGCGTGGGGTGTATACTTGTCTTGCAGGTATGCCCATTGCACGTAAGGCTGCAACGGCAAATGTGCTCTCCTCGCCACAACGTCCGGTTGCGGTGCGCAGTGTCTGCAATGGCGATGATGTGCGAGCATCGGAAGGCTGGTAAGTAACTTTTTCGTGGCACCAGTGATTAATCTCAAGAATGGCATCGTGCATAGAAAGATGCTTGACACGATTCTTTAGTTCGTTGTAGAATACACTACGTGATGAATCGAGCGCTTCGTTGTTGACGCGGATAGGCACTACAAAGTGGCGGAAGAGTAATTCGGGTACGTCCTTGCCCCAAGGCATCTCCTTGCGGGCTTGGAATGACAGGCGCACGTTGTCGGCAAAGAATGAGGTGGGGTAGTCGGTAATGTCGGCAAGGGGCATATATGCATAAAGAAACTCAAGAGCCTGGTTCTCGTTGGCTGTGAGATTGAGGTTACTGGTGTTGTAGAAGGTCTTGCCTACTGTTTTTATACGCTCGTTAAACTGCTGTTGCATAGTAGTGCGGTAGGCTGCGTTGGATATAAACGTGCCCTGTGCACTGGCGGTTAGGCATAGAGCAAACAAGGAGGCTGAAATGAAAAGGCGTTTCATAGGGTTTGGGATTAGTATATAATTTTAAGGAGGATACAGCAAAAGAGCCGTACCCTCCTATGAAATGAGTTGGGATAAAAAGGATATTACAAGTCGATCTTCTGTACGCGGCGCTCGTGACGTCCGCCCTCAAACTGAGTCTTGAAGAATTCGTCAAGTGCTTTCTCGGCTGTCTTATTGTCGATGAAGCGACCCGGAAGTACAATAACGTTGGCATCGTTGTGCTGACGTGTAAGCTGAGCAATCTCAGGACTCCATACTAAAGCGGCACGTACTCCCTTATGCTTGTTAAGAGTGATTGCCATGCCCTCGCCACTACCACATATGCCGATGCCTGGGTAAACATCACCGTTGGCGATGCCATTGCCGAGCGCGTGAGCAAAGTCGGGATAGTCGCAGCTCATGTCGCTATAAGTACCGTAATCTTTGAATGGAATTTGATGATTCTCAAGATATTCGATAACGAACTTCTTCAATGCGTAACCAGCGTGGTCGCATGCAATACCTACTGTCTTAATTTCCATAGCTGTTGGGTTTTTAATGGGTTAAGGTATCGCACACCACTATATAATAAGGTGGTGTGCGAGACAATTAATTTTATTTAGATAAAAAGTTTTTCACCTGATTGTAAACGTTCTGGGCATTGAAGCCAAGTTTTTCGTCGAGCACCTTGTAAGGAGCTGAGAAACCAAACGACTCGAGTCCGTAAACCATACCGTTGGCACCTACAAGTCCCTGAAGATTGACTGGTAGACCGGCTGTGAGACCGAAGATCTTAGAACCAGCAGGGAGGATGCTCTCCTGATATTCCTTGCTCTGATTGCGGAAAAGACCCTCAGAAGGTACGCTTACCACGCGAACCTTTATGCCATCTTTGCGGAGAAGCTCGGTTCCGGCAACAAGTGTAGATACCTCTGAACCAGAAGCAACAAGGATAACATCGAAGTCGGCATCGGAACCCTCTACAATGTAAGCACCCTTGCGTGCCTCCTCGTAGTTATTGCCCTCGGGCAGTGATGTTATGTTCTGACGAGAGAAGATAAGGGCTGTAGGAGTAGACATATTTTCCATAGCCATCTTCCAACATACGGTAGCCTCGTCGACATCGGCAGGGCGGAACACGCGAACAGAATCCTCGCCCTTGTGGTTCTTGAGTTTCTCCATAAGGCGAATCTGTGCTTCTTGCTCAACAGGCTCGTGTGTAGGACCGTCCTCGCCAACGCGGAATGCATCGTGTGTCCATATGAACTTAATAGGTACGCGCATAAGAGCAGCCATACGAACAGCGGGTTTCATGTAGTCGGAGAACACGAAGAATGTGCCGCAAGCCGGGATAACACCACCGTGCAGATACATACCGATGCAGATACATGCCATAGACAGCTCGGCAACACCAGCCTGGAAGAAGGCTCCAGAGAAATCGTCGGCCTGAAGGTTGTGGGTATGCTTTAGGAAGCCATCGGTCTTGTCGCTGTTGCAGAGGTCGGCTGATGAAACAACCATATTCTCTACCTGCTCAGACAATACGCCGAGACAAGCAGCAGATGCAGCACGTGTAGCACCGTCGCGCTTCTGTACAAGAGCGCTCCAGTCTACCTTAGGAGCATTGCCAGAGAACCAATCGTTCATCTTGGCTGCCAATTCAGGGTTCTGCTTACGCCAAGCTTCTTCCTCGGCATGACGAGCTTTAACAATCTCGCGAAGCTCTGTGTTGCGCTTAGCATATAATTCCTTAACATCGTCAAAGATAACAAATGGGTCGTTGATGTCGCCACCAAGGTGCTTTACAGTATTAGTGTAAGCGTCGCCACCGAGAGGAGCTCCATGAGTCTTAACGTTGTGCTCGTAGCTTGAGCCGTCGTCTTTAAGGGCACCCTTAGCCATTGTAGTGTGGCCAATAATGAGTGTAGGACGCTCGGTTTCCTTTTGTGCGAGAACTAAAGCGGCACGTATAGCGTCGGGATCGTTGCCAGGAATCTCCATAACATTCCATCCCCATGACTGGTATTTCTTGGCTGTGTCTTCCTTCATTACGACATCGCACTCGGTAGAGAGCTGTATCTCGTTAGAGTCGTAGAACATGATGAGGTTGTTGAGTTTCAGCAGACCGGCAATACGACCGGCACCCTGTGAGATCTCTTCCTGAATACCACCATCGGAAATGTAGGCATAAATCTTGTGCTGCATCATAGTAGAGCCAAGACGAGCCTCGAGGAACTTTTCGGCAATAGCAGCACCTACAGCAAATGTGTGGCCCTGACCGAGAGGACCAGAAGTATTCTCTATGCCACGCTCAATATCGCGCTCTGGATGTCCTGGACATACCGAATCCCACTGACGGAAGGACTTGAGTTCGTCAATGCTAAATTTTCCCTGCAAAGCCAAAGCAGAGTAAAGCATAGGCGACATGTGTCCTGGGTCGAGATAGAAGCGGTCGCGTCCTGCCCATGTAGGCTGGTCGGGATCGTATACCAAAAACTCGGAGAAGAGGACATTGATAAAGTCGGCTCCGCCCATTGCACCTCCAGGGTGTCCTGATTTGGCTTTTTCTACCATAGAAACGGCAAGCAGACGGATGTTGTCTGCAGCGTGGTTCATAAGTTGCTTGCTATTCATTTTATTTATTGTAGGTTTAAATTTTGTTGCTATATATGTATTTTTGCGATTTCCGCCCGTTGGCGGCCTTTCCTAATTGCAAAGATAATCATATTAATTGTAACTATCAATTTATTGTATGATTATTTTTCTTGATATTTATTTAAAAGTGCCTGATGTTGATTTAAAAAAAAGAGCTTGATGTCGTTTCAAGCGGGGTTTTAGGTCCTTATAAAAACAAAAAACATAGATTGTTTCACAACAACCTATGCTTTCTTAACCTTAATAATCTAATACCATGAAAAACACATTGCAAAGATAGTTTGATTTTACAAATAAGCAAGTGCTTTCGTCGTTATTTATTGCGTATATAGCATAATTTAACTGAATTCTCATGAATTTTACTTTTGTTTACAGTTAAATGGAAGGCTTGTTTCCATTTATGCTTTATTATCTGTGTGTCGTTGTTACATCAGCAAACTGCCTATTTGATAGACAATAGCCGATACTATCCATGCAAGCACAGTGGTATAGCAAGCTGCAAAAGTAGCCCATTTCCATGAGCCAGTCTCGCCCTTAATGGCTGCAATAGTGGCTATACACGGGAAGTAGAGCAATACAAACAGTAGGAAGCAATAGGATGCAAGCGGTGTGATGCCATCGGCAACCATCTGTTTCTGCAAATGTGAGTAGGATTCCTCGGAACCTTCCTCGGCAGCCTCGTCGCTATGGTAAAGAATACCCATTGTGGAAGCAACGATTTCCTTGGCACCTACACCAGAGATGAGACCTACATCAAGTTTCCAATCGAAGCCTTGAGGACGGAATACAGGTTCGATAGCATGGCCAATGCGACCAATGTAGCTCTGTTCCTGCTGTTGTTCGCGCGATAGGCTTTCGTCGTGTGGAAAGTAACCAAGAGCCCAGACAATGAGGCTTGCTACAAGGATGATGCCTCCCATCTTCTTGAGATATTCCTTACCCTTCTGCCATGTATGTCGACCAATGGCCTTGGCTGTAGGGAATCGGTAGGGTGGAAGTTCCATAACAAACGGAGTGTCCTCGCCTTTGAACAGAGTCTTGCTGAACAGTCGGCTCATTATGACAGCCATGACGATGCCCACAAGATATAGCGACATCATGATGGCAGAGCGATATTGCTGGGCAAACATGGTTCCTATAATCATAATGTATATAGGGAAGCGTGCCGAGCAACTCATGAGTGGCAGGATGAGCATTGTAATAAGGCGTGAGCGTCGGCTCTCGATAGTGCGTGTTGCCATTACGGCTGGCACGTTGCATCCAAAGCCCATGATGAGCGGGATGAACGACTTGCCGTGCAGTCCCATCTTGTGCATTAGCTTGTCCATGATAAAGGCAGCTCGGGCCATATAGCCGGAATCTTCCATAAAGGAGATGAAGAAATAGAGGATGAGGATTTGCGGTAGGAAGACAATGACAGAGCCTACTCCTCCAATCACTCCATCTATAAGCATGTCCTTAAGAGGGCCTGCTGTCATATGCTCGGAAATCATAGAGCCAATCCATTCGACACCAGCTTCTATCCAGTTCATAGGATATTGGCCAAGCGAGAACGTTGTCTCGAACATCACCCATATCATAAGAATGAATATAGGGAAGCCAACATACTTGTTGGTGATGACGTTGTCGATGAGATGAGTAACCTGATAGGTGTCCTTTTTATTGCCTGTCTGGTAGCCGGCTTCTTGAAGAGCGCCGTGAATGAAACCGTATTTGGCATCCATGATAGCCGTTTCCGAATCCTCGTGAGTATAGGTTTGCACGTCGGCTGTTGCCTTATCGCGAACGGACAATATACGGTCGGGATGGGAAGTAGAGCTTTTGATAAGCTGCTCGGTATCGGAGTCGCGCTCAAGCAATTTGATGGCAAGATAGCGTGTGGAGAACTTGTGACGTAGGTCGTTTTCCTTCTTCAGCTCGGCCTGTATTGCCGTGATGCCCTCCTCGATGTAGGTGCCATGGTTGATGTGTATATGTCGGAACACATTATGCTTAGGCTTGACACCCGAAGCAAAATCCTCGTCGTGGTCGGGTTGTTCTTTTTCCGACTTGCTGTATTGTTCGTGCCACTGCTTGATGCCTTCGGCTACTTCGGGGTCGAGATTGCCGTTGGCGTCGAGGAAGTCGAGACCCTCATACATATTAATAATGATATGAAACAGCAGTTCGACACCACGTCCAGTGGTGAAAGTAGTAGGAATCATAGGCACGCCGAACAGCTCGCCCAATTTTGCATAGTCGACATTATCTCCACGTTTCTCAGTCTCGTCGAACATATTTAACGCGCACACCATACGCAAGTGCATGTCGATGAGCTGGGTGGTAAGGTACAGGTTGCGCTCAAGATTGCTTGTATCTATAACGTTGATGATAACGTCGGGAGTGTTCTCGATGATTTGCTTGCGCACATAAAGTTCTTCTGGCGAGTAGGCAGAAAGCGAATATGTGCCAGGAAGGTCAACAATATTGAACTCATAGCCTTCGAATTCGGCATGACCAACCTTGGCATCGACAGTAACACCAGAGTAGTTGCCTACACGCTCGTGAGCTCCAGAGGCAAAGTTGAAGAGAGAAGTCTTGCCACAATTAGGATTGCCTACAAGCGCAACATTAATGGTGCGGCGTTTCTTCATAGCTGCATCGCGTAGCTGTCCATCGGTAAGTGGGGTAGGGTTAGGGGCAGCCTTGTCTTCTACAGATGCGTTGTTGGCAGCCTCGTCGTATGTATCGGACGGGTTGTTTGACTTGTTCTGTTTGTTTTCCTTTTCAATTCTCTCGGCTTCCTCCACGCTTATGACCTCAATCATATCAGCCTCAGAGTGGCGTAGCGATACTTCGTAGCCCATGAGTTTGTATTTTACAGGGTCGTGTAGAGGAGCATTTTGCAAGACATCAACCACCTTGCCTTTGATAAATCCCATCTCGACGATACGCTTGCGGAATCCTCCATGTCCCATCACCTTAACGATGACACCGCGTTCGCCGGTTTTCAAATCTGATAACTTCATATTATCTATATATGTTATTCTGTATACAGTTTTTTATATTTCTTTTGCTATCTAACATGACAAAGTTACACAGAATAATTGAAAAGTGGTTTTATAATTCGAATTAATTGTGCTAAAATACCTAAAAATAGGTACTGGCTTGGGTGTGCAGGTTTAAATGGGGTGTGGTAAAGTATGTATTTAAGGCTCAATCGCTTTGCTGTTCGGAAAATAATGCTTATATTTGCAGACACAAATAACGTTATATGGGAATTTTTGGATTTTTTAATAAGAACAAGAAAGAAGTTCTTGACAATGGACTCGAGAAGACCAAGCATAGTGTATTCGACAAGATTCAGCGTGCCGTAATGGGCAAATCGACTGTTGACGATGAAGTGCTTGACAATCTGGAAGAGGCCCTTATCACATCAGACATAGGCGTGGAGACAACGCTTAAGATAATAAAGCGCATTGAAGAACGTGTGGCTCGCGACAAGTATGTGTCGACATCCGAGCTGAACGGAATAATGCGTGACGAGATTGCCGCGCTGCTAACCGAGAACAATACAGCCGACAACGACGACTGGGATTTGCCTACGGACCATCGTCCATACGTAATCCTTGTTGTTGGAGTGAACGGTGTGGGCAAGACCACAACTATCGGCAAGCTTGCATATCAGTTTAAGAAGTCGGGCAAGAAGGTGTATCTTGGTGCTGCTGATACATTCCGTGCTGCTGCTGTAGAGCAGATAAGCATTTGGGGTGAGCGTGTAGGTGTGCCTGTTATTAAGCAACAAATGGGTTCGGACCCTGCATCTGTGGCTTTTGATACATTGTCTTCGGCTAAAGCTAACGGTGCGGATGTTGTGATTATTGATACAGCCGGACGTTTGCACAACAAGGTAGGACTGATGAATGAGCTTAAGAAGATAAAGGATGTGATGAAGAAAGTGCTGCCCGAAGCACCTGATGAAGTGTTGCTCGTGCTTGACGGAAGCACCGGACAGAATGCCTTTGAACAGGCTAAGCAGTTTGCACAGGTTACGCAGATAACATCACTAGCCATAACCAAACTCGATGGAACGGCTAAGGGAGGTGTGGTTATAGGCATATCTGACCAGCTTAAGGTGCCGGTAAAGTATATCGGACTGGGTGAGTCGATGGAGTCGTTGCAGCTTTTCAATAGACGTCAGTTTGTTGACTCGCTTTTTAATGCTAACAAGTAGGCATATCACAGAACAAGATGAAGAAAGGACAAGTAGATATTATTACAATGGGTTGCTCGAAGAACCTTGTTGACAGCGAGGCCCTGTTGACAAAATTTGAGCAAGCCGGCTATCATTGCACACACGACGCAAAACGCATTGAAGGCGAGATTGTTGTGGTGAATACATGTGGATTTATTGAGGATGCCAAGCAGGAGAGTATAGACACTATACTGGAGCTGGTACAGGCAAAGGAGGAGGGACGCATAAGCAAACTCTTTGTTATGGGATGTCTGTCGCAGCGTTATCAGGAGGAACTGGAGAAAGAGATTCCGCAAGTGGACAAGTATTATGGCAAGTTCAACTTTATGCAGCTTCTCTCTGATCTTGGAAAGCCTGAGGTCTCGACATGCTCGGGCGAGCGTCATATCACAACGCCTAATCATTATGCATACGTAAAGATAAGCGAGGGATGCGACCGTCGTTGTGCATATTGCGCCATTCCGCTTATTACTGGCAAGCATGTGAGTCGTCCTAAGGAGGAAATACTGGATGAGGTGCGCGCTCTTGTGGAACGTGGTGTTAAGGAGTTTCAGATTATTGCACAGGAATTGACATATTATGGTGTGGATATTGACGGCAAGCGTCATATTGCCGACCTTATATCGGATATTGCCGACATAAAGGGTGTTAAGTGGATTCGTTTGCATTATGCTTATCCAAATCAGTTCCCGATGGACTTGCTCGATGTTATTCGCGAGCGTCCTAATGTTTGCAAGTATCTAGACATCGCCTTGCAGCATATCTCGGACAACATGCTCACACGTATGCACCGACATGTGTCGAAGCAGGAGACGATGGAGCTGATAGAGAAAATACGCGAGGCAGTGCCTGGTATACATTTACGTACAACCCTTATGGTGGGATTCCCAGGAGAGACGGAGGAAGACTTCAAGGAACTTGTCGATTTTGTGAAATGGGCTAAGTTTGAGCGTATGGGTGCCTTTGCCTATAGTGAGGAAGAAGGCACATACAGTGCCGAGCATTATGAGGATGATGTTCCTGCAGAAGTGAAACAACGTCGCCTTGACAAGCTTATGGCTGTACAGCAGCGTATATCTGCAGAAGTGGAGGCAAGCAAGGTGGGCAGTGTTATGAAGACAATCATCGACCGAAAGGAAGGCGACTATTATATAGGACGTACTGAGTTCTGCTCGCCAGAGGTAGACCCAGAGGTACTTATTAAGGACACACGTCGTCTGCGTAGGGGTTGCTTCTATAATGTACACATTACAGACAGCGACGATTTCGACCTTTATGGCGAAGTGACAGACTGAAACATCTCCTAATGAAATGAACAACAAGGAATACATAGCCGAATTGTCCCGTCGTACGGGATTCTCACAAGATAACACACAGCGTATGGTACGCTGTGTGATAGAGTCGATGGCACAACAGTTTGATGGCGGAGAGAATGTAATGGTTCCCGACTTTGGAACTTTCGAACTGAAGAACAGGATGGAACGCATTGTCGTTAACCCGTCGACTGGTCAGCGTATGATGGTTCCTCCAAAGATTGTGCTAAGCTTTAAGCCTGTGGCTTCGGTCAAGAACAAAATGAAGAAAGGAGAACAGAATGGCTAAGGTCTCTGATTTCGCTTCGGAACTTGTAGGGCGTTATGGCTTGAAGGAAGAAGAGGCAACCGAATTTATATCCGCAATGTTCGACATTATATGCGAACAACTTGACGGTGCTGATAAACAGGTAAAGGTAAAGGGACTCGGAACTTTTAAGGTTACGAGTGTTGGCGCACGTGCAAGTGTGGATGTAAATACGGGCGAACGCATCATTATTGAAGGGCGTAATAAGATATCGTTTACGCCTGAGGTTATGTTGCGCGATAGGGTTAACCGCCCCTTCGTGCAGTTTGAGACTGTTGTGCTTAATGATGGTGTTGACTTCTCAGAGATTGACAACGAGTTTAATGGCAGTAAGCAAGAGGTTGCTGCAAGTGATTCTACTGTGGAAGCTGCAAATGAGACTGTTGCGGATGATGCCGAAGAGGTAGCTGAAAAGGCTGTTGTTGAGACTATTGATGAATCGGTTGCTGAATCGGTAGTTGGAGCGGAAGAAGATAAGAGTGATGTGGCAATTGAGGAGAAGGCTTCTGATGTTGTGCCTGAGAATGAAATGGATCAGGGACAAAAGGAAGAGGCAAAGCCGGAGCTTAAAAATGAATCTGTGCCTGAATATGGACATGAACCAATGTCTGAGGTTGAAGCAGATAATTCGGATGAATCTCAACAATCGACAGTTGGATTAAGCTCGGATGAATCAGTTGAAAAAAGCTCGGATGAATCAGTTGAAAAAAGCTCGGATGACTCTCAGCAATCATCAGTTGAAAGTTCGGCGACTACTCCTCAACCAAAAGAGGTTGTTGTGGCTGAAGGTTGCAAGCAACGCAATCCGCGTTTGATGTATTGGTTCTCCATAGCCTCGTTTGTGCTGCTCATCTTTATAGGTGTTGGTATGTATTTCCTTTACGAGCAAGTTAAGGCAAAGAATGTGGCAATAGAACAGCTGCAGACCAAGCTTGCAATGCATTCGATGGCACTTAAGTCGGCTGCTGTAGAACCTAAGCAGGGTGTAGCTTCTAAAAAGAATATTGTAGCAGATACAACAGATGCGGCTAAACAAGTAGCTATAACAGATGCAGCGGAAACTGTAGCTAAGGAAGAGGTGTCCAAGCCTATAGAGAAAACTCATGAGCCACCTGTTGCAGAGAAAAAGAAATCAAATGTGCCAAAGCCAGCTGCTGATTATAATTTTGATGTACGTGTGCGCACAGGTGCATACATTATTGTTGGTGAAGAGATCTCGGTGACAGTACGTAGCGGTCAGACCCTTGCATCTATTAGCAGAGCCTATCTCGGTCCTGGCATGGAATGTTACGTTGAAGTGTTTAACAACCGAAAGGAAGTGAAGCCTGGCGATAAACTAAGAATACCGAAACTAAAGATAAAGCCAAGACATTAAAACGGTTTTTGTTATTTTTGTTTTTTCAGGCTCATACATTTTTTATTTGTCATAATGATATAGTTATACATTTTTACTATATAATAATGTGTAAGCAGATTAACGATGTACAAATGTAAAGAAAAGGGGGTGTATTTATGCCGTTTATTTTCAAAGTAAATTAATTATTGCATTTTATTTGGACTATTCGAAAATAAATCGTAACTTCGCTATCGAAAGAATAATTATTAACTTAATAACAAGACAAGCATATGAAGAAATACAACTTTAATGCCGGTCCGTCGATACTTCCGCGCGAAGTGATTGAGAACACAGCAAAACAGATTTTAGATTTCAATGGTTCTGGACTTTCTTTGGCTGAGATTAGCCATAGAGCAAAAGACTTTCAGCCTGTGGTTGACGAGGCAGTTGCCTTGATTAAAGAATTGTTGAATGTTCCTGAAGGTTATTCGGTATTGTTCCTTGGTGGCGGTGCTTCCTTGGAATTCTGCATGATTCCTTACAACTTCCTTATCAATAAGGCTGGTTATCTCAACACCGGTACGTGGGCAAAGAAGGCCATGAAGGAAGCCAAGCTATTTGGCTCTGTTGTAGAGGTAGCTTCGTCAGCGGACGATAATTATACTTTCTATCCAAAGGATTATGAGTGCCCTGCAGATCTCGACTATCTGCACATCACTACAAACAATACTATTTATGGAACTGAGATTCGTCAGGATCCAGATGTGCCTGTTCGCTTGATTGGTGATATGTCTTCGGATATCTTCAGCCGCCCAGTAGACGTTGCCAAGTATGATTGCATCTATGCAGGCGCTCAGAAGAACCTTGCTATGGCAGGTGTAACACTTGTTATTGTTAAGGACGATGTTCTTGGCAAGGCTCCTCGTCAGATTCCTACAATGCTCGACTATCGCACACATGTAGATAAGGGCTCAATGTTCAACACGCCACCTGTTGTGCCTATTTATTGCGCTCTCGAGACATTGCGTTGGATTAAGAAGAATGGTGGATTGGAGGAGATGGATCGTCGCGCTAAGGAGCGTGCAGAGATTCTCTATAACGAAATTGACCGCAACAAGTTGTTCCGTGGTACTGTAGAGCCTGGTTCTCGCTCATTGATGAACATCTGCTTCGTTATGAACGACGAGTACAAGGATCTTGAGAAACCATTCCTCGACTATGCTGTTTCACAGGGTATGGTAGGCATTAAGGGCCATCGTTCGGTAGGTGGCTTCCGTGCGAGCTGCTACAATGCACAGACTATAGAGGGTGTTCAGGCTCTCGTTAAGTGCATGCAGGACTTCGAGGCTCAGCACTAAGAATATAAGTCCTATTTATAGTCTTACTGTAACAGATGTATAACTAATAAAAATATCTTACTATGAAAATATTGGTGGCAACCGAGAAACCTTTTGCGGCAGCTGCTGTGAATGGTATTAAGGCAGAAATAGAAGGAGCCGGCAACGAACTCGCTCTACTTGAGAAATATACAGATAAGCAGCAGTTGCTTGATGCTGTGGCCGATGCTGACGCATTGATTATTCGTTCGGACAAGGTTACTCCTGAGGTACTTGATGCAGCAAAGCAGTTGAAGATAGTTGTGCGTGCCGGTGCTGGTTACGACAATGTTGACTGTGTTTATGCTAAGGAGAAGGGTGTTGTAGTAGAAAACACTCCTGGTCAGAACTCTAATGCTGTGGCTGAACTTGTGTTTGGTCTGCTTGTATATGGAGTGCGCAATTTCTATAATGGCAAGTCTGGCTCTGAGTTGATGGGTAAGAAGCTTGGTATTCTTGCTTTTGGAAACGTTGGTCGTAACGTTGCTCGTATAGCAAAGGGCTTTGGCATGGAGGTTTATGCATACGATGCTTTCTGCCCTAAGGAGGCTATTGAGGCTGCTGGTGTTACTGCTGTCGATTCACAGGATGCTCTCTTTGAGAATTGTGATGTTGTTTCATTGCATATTCCTGCAACTCCTGAGACCAAGCAGAGTATTAATGCCGCTCTCGTTGGTAAGATGAAGAAGAATGCAATCCTCATCAATACAGCACGCAAGGAGGTTATCAATGAGCCCGAATTGCTTAAGTTGATGGAGGAGCGCACCGACATTAAGTACATTACCGACATTATGCCTGATGCTGATGCCGACTTCCGCAAGTTTGAGGGTCGCTACTTCTCAACACCTAAGAAGATGGGTGCTCAGACTGCTGAGGCTAACATCAATGCTGGTATTGCTGCTGCCAAGCAGATTAATGCGTTCTTCAAGGACGGATGCACAAAATTCCAGGTGAATAAATAAAATTTTAAAAGCCCCACCCCCAAGCCCATATTCTATATGAAGGAAGTAGAATGTTTTGCTTTTTTATGTATATAGATTCTTGCAATTGTAGCATACTACTCTCGTCCATATTGTGAAGGAGTTGGGGGTGAGGCTTATATTAAACTATAAATCCTTAAATCTAAACAAAAGTATGGCAACAGTTAAACCATTCAAAGGCGTACGCCCACCCCAAGATCTTGTTGAACAGATAGCATCACGCCCTTACGATGTGCTTGACAGTGAGGAAGCAAGAGCTGAGGCTGGTGATAACGAGAAGAGTCTTTATCATATTATCAAGCCTGAAATTGACTTTGAACCAGGTACAAGCGAGTATGATCCTCGTGTATACGAGAAAGCTGCCGCTAACTTCAAGATGTTCCAAGAGAAAGGCTGGTTGCGTCAGGATCAGAAGGAGTCTTATTATATATATGCGCAGACAATGAACGGCAAGACTCAGTATGGTCTTGTTGTGGGTGCTTATGTGGACGACTATCTTAATGGTGTGATAAAGAAGCATGAGCTGACACGCCGTGACAAGGAGGAAGACCGTATGAAGCATGTTCGCGTGAACGATGCCAATATTGAGCCTGTATTCTTTGCTTATCCCGACAACTCGGTGCTCAACGAGATTATCATGCGTCATGCAGCCACAAAGCCCGAATACGACTTTGTTGCTCCTGATGATGGATTTGGTCATAAGCTTTGGGTTATCGACAACGATGACGATATTGCTGCTATAACAAAAGAGTTTGAAAAGATGCCCGCTCTGTATATTGCTGACGGACATCATCGCAGTGCCGCTGCTGCTCTTGTTGGAGCTGAAAAGGCAAAGAACAACCCCAACCATAAGGGCGACGAGGAATACAACTATTTCATGGCAGTATGCTTCCAGGCTTCGCAGCTAACAGTGCTTGATTATAACCGAGTTGTTAAGGATCTTAACGGATTAACGTCAGAGCAGTTCCTTGAGGCTCTTGCCAAGAATTTTACAGTAGAGGATAAGGGTGAGGCTGTATACAAGCCACAGCATCTGCACGAGTTCTCATTGTATCTTGATGGTCACTGGTTCGCTCTTAATGCAAAGGAAGGTACATACGACAATAACGACCCTATCGGAGTGCTTGATGTGGACATCTCAAGTCGACTTATTCTTGACGAGATTCTTGGTATTAAGGACTTGCGTTCTGATAAGCGTATCGACTTTGTTGGTGGATTACGTGGTTTAGAAGAGTTGAAGCGCCGTGTAGACAGTGGCGAGATGCGTATGGCTCTTGCTCTGTATCCGGTATCAATGAAGCAGATTATTGATATTGCCGACAGCGGAAAGATTATGCCGCCTAAGGCTACTTGGTTTGAGCCTAAATTGCGCTCTGGACTGATAATTCATAAACTTTCATAAGATTAATGGAGCTGACAGACGAATATTTAACTATTACAGATAAAACGTCGGAAGGTTTTTATAGCGAGAAACGAAGTAAGTTTCTCGCTTTTGCCTTTCATGTAACTTCCGAGGAAGAGGTAAAGCAGATTGTTTCAGATTTTCGCAAGAAGTATTACGATGCCCGACATGTGTGTTGGGCATATACAATAGGACCCGACTATGCCTTGTTCCGCGCTAATGACGACGGCGAACCAAGCAGTACAGCTGGCAAACCTATCCTAGGACAGATTACAAAGAACAATCTTACAGATATACTTATCATTGTCGTAAGATACTATGGAGGTGTAAATCTTGGTACAAGCGGACTTATTGTTGCTTACCGCACTGCAGCGGCAGAGGCTATTGCCAATGCGGAGATTATCAAGCTTTATCAAGAGGAAGAGATTGTTTATGATTTTCCTTACATCATGATGAATGATGTTATGAAGATTATAAAGGAGATGTCGCCTCGTATTGTAGGACAGACTTATGATAATACATGTGAGATTCGTCTGTCAATAAGGAAATCGGAGGCTCCACGATTGAAAGAAAAATTGGAGAAACTATCCTTTAAGGATGATTAAAAAAAACGCCTCACTCCCATCTGATATATCTTATATAAGGATGGGGGTGAGGTTTATTTGTTATTTTTTCTTCTTAAACAGTCCTTTAACTTTATTTACGGCACCTTTGGCCACATCCATTACCTTTTCGGTGGCATTTGCAGCACCAGCTTCTTTAGCGTTGTTTACGGCAGATTTAGGGTCTGATGCTACCTCGCTTGCATCAACAGTTGCAGGGTAGCCAGCAAGTCCTTTAAAGTATTTTATAACACGTGCGTCTTCTCTTGCATCTCCAGATGATGTCTCAACGGGGCTACTTCTTTTGCCATACTGTTTGCTTGTCAGTGTGATATCCTTTGGGTCACCATTGGGTAAGAGGTTTATCACGACACTATAAGTATCTGATGGCTCCTCTTTTGAGCGTAGGTTAAATGTTTCCTTGCTGCCAACCTTCTTATAGTTCAAAATGTCATAACATGGATCGTCGTCACCATTCATCCAATATAGTTTTTTGTTACGGTCGATTACATCGCGTCCGTATAGATCCATATAGAGCAACTGAATCTGTGCTGAAGCCGACATGGCGAAGCTGAAGAGGACTGATGTGAGAAAAAGTTTGGTCTTCATAAATGTAGTGTTTTTAGTTGTGGTTTATGTTATAATGTTTAGTTTCTGCAAATTTAGTGTTTTCAAATCAATAAAACAAAGATAATTTGAAAAATATTTATTTCTAATAACATTTAAATCTTTTTTTTTTCCATGAAAAAACGGGAAATAAATCAATAAACAGATATGTATATATAATAAGGTGTATAAGTAAGTGATCTAAATTATTTATATATATCAGTAGTAATATATAAAAAGGAGGAAACCATGATATATGTTTCCTCCTTTTCTTTAGGTACGCTCGGCATGAGCATTATCTAACGGGTGCAAGTCCCGAGTAAGCCCTAATAGCGGGATTTACATAGCCAAGAGCAGGGTGTTCATCGCAAGGTGAAATCTGAAGGAAGCTGGCGGCAAACATCTGACCTAAACTTCATATAAGGCATTTAACCATGGATAAGATTGCAAAGCAAATCAAAGTCCCATAGCTATTCGGAATGGTTGGTGGAGTTTCCTTGAGCTTACGAAAAAATTAAGTGGGTATAAGATGAAAAGACAATGCCCTTATCCGAGGAGGTCTCACGGACACTTCAAATAGTTTTTTTTACGAAAGAAGCGGAGTAAAGCTTGCCGTGAGAAGTC
>ERZ1034952.136-NODE-136-length-65281-cov-180.595821_pt1 | contig 65281 bp, 45 predicted proteins | sample MGYA00520625_ERZ1034952 | MGnify/ENA primary metagenome ERZ1034952 (study PRJEB33766, sample SAMN09781773) | gut metagenome | biome: gut microbiome | host: Homo sapiens | place: Madagascar | study: EMG produced TPA metagenomics assembly of the PRJNA485056 data...
CATAACCTTGCCATGGTTAGGGTCGCGAGTTCGAACCTCGTTTCCCGCTCCAAATCAAGTGTTGTGGGTACACTTTAAACGCCACTTGGAATGCGGGAATAGCTCAGTTGGTAGAGCATAACCTTGCCATGGTTAGGGTCGCGAGTTCGAACCTCGTTTCCCGCTCCAAATGAAGGAAAGAATATCTTGAGGCTGTTCTTTTTTCTTTTTGCCCCCCTAAGATCTCGTTTTTGTTCCCAAGTTGTTCACGTATTGTCTACTAGTTCAGAGCTTTAAGTTTCATTTTGTATAATCTCAATTCACAGCTTTGTCGCCGTGATTTAATAATATAAACAAAGTATAAAGTGATATTTTTTACAAACAATGTAAATAATTGCATGAAAAACAAAGGAATAATGTATAGATAAGACGCTGATTTTAGATATGAAAAAAGCACCTAAAAGGTGCTATGGCGGTGAGAACGGGATTCGAACCCGTGATACGCGTTAACGTATACACGCTTTCCAGGCGTGCTCCTTCAGCCACTCGGACATCTCACCAAAATTGACCGTATAATTTTACAGTATTATTAAGATATTGCAACTTTATATTGAGTAAAAATGAAATCTATATCTTAAAAGTACAACACCGGCTCTTACAACATCGCAAGATAGTAATTCTAGAGATTGACCATCGCAAGGTTTTTCTCCTTCTTTACCTTCATACTCAAAGATTGATTTAATGCCACTCAATCCATCTATGCCAGGGTAGAGCACAAGATAAAGTTCATCGATAAGACCTAGCTTTAAGAAAGATCCGTTTAAGATACCGCCTCCACATAGGAGAACATTCTTTATACCAAAATCAGAGTATAAACTTTTAAGCGCTTTTTTGATGTCATGACCATCTTTTCCTGCAAAGGTAAAAGAGATCTCCTTTTTTCTTAAAAACTCAAGATACTCTTCACTTGCGGTGTCTTCTCCTAAGATAACAAGCAGGGTACTACCCCAGATTTCGTTGTTCTCATAGGCTATAGATCCTTTTGAGTCAAACACTGCTGTCATTTCTGCGTTTTCTCTAATACCTAAAAATGGTTTAGGATCTTTAATCTTAGTGTGAGTGTCTGATTTAAAAGGAATACTGCAATGGTGATGTAAAATTGTTTCTTTTCCTAGAATTGATAATTCAGGATTTAATTTAGCTTTAGTCTCATAATATACATCAGGTTCACCTTCGCCATTGCTGTCATATAAAACAGACCATCTAGATTCGTCTAAACGACCGTCGATAGAACTTTCCATGAGACAAGTTACTTTTTGCTGTGTCATGTCCATAATAAATCCTCAATTCGTATTTATTACATTATAAATCACCTAAGTACTAGATAAAGAATGCCTTAACGTATAATCAAAATTTCTTTCTAATTCAGTCAGTAGACTACAAATTTGACAAATTATTTGTTGACAATATTACATCTCCTTAATATAATGCACTCCGTTCGGTGATTAGCGCAGCCCGGTAGCGCATCTGGTTTGGGACCAGAGGGTCGTAGGTTCGAACCCTACATCACCGACCATCTTAATTTCCTTCCTTATTTTTTCAAATTGATACTTGGAATTTTCAGAGAGATTCGACTGTTCGATCTTTTAGCATTTCTTCCATTGGTCATGGTCACAAGATTTGACACAGCCTCAGGTAAGTATTTTGAAAGAATGTAGATAAAAAGAGCTGTAAAAATAATTACGGAGCATTCACTAGAGCCAACAGATGATCCTGACTCTACAATTTCCTGAGATTTGTTTTTTAGATTTTTTAAGATCAAGCATCCTGAGTTTATAACCAGCAATGTAGTCATCAATTCAAGAGACATTGAGAGAATTGATTTAAAAAAGTTTATGGCAATGTATCTTGTGTAAGAAATAGCACCTAAGCCTAAAACAAAAACACCACAGATACACAGAATATGCGCACAGATAAACAGGGTAGTAAATTTGATTACTACTAAAAACATAATGAACATAAACACAAGTACCATGCATCGCAAGATGAAACCTGTTACTGCATTAAATAATCCTGCACTAATGTTCTGATTTAGATTAGATGCAATATTAAAAGTAAGATCAATAAGCTCAGAAGGTCCTGTATTAGAATTGGTGGTAACAGATGTCAGTGAGTCAATTACAGAGTGACCTATGGCAGTGCCATTATCAAGTAAAAAGTAATAGAAGCCAGTTACTAACAACAGTTTTACAAGATCGCCCATAAAACTCTGCATATTACCATCTTTAAAGATACTCTTGATACCTAACATTACAATCGAGATTGGTACTAAGATCCAAAATAATCTGTTAGCAGCTTCCTTAATTGGAGTTGCAGCCTCTGAGATATTGTCAATAAACAAGAGGGTAAGACTATTTAAAACACCGTCAGGTGAAAGGGTAAGATCTTTTACTTCTTGAGCTGGTGCACTTTTACATGTTAAAAGAAGCACTAAAAAAAGTAGGACATGTTTCATATAGTTACTCATAGTTCTTTAAACTTGTATCAAGATGCGGAGACTCGACAGTTCCTGTGTCAGCGTAGTAAAGTTCGTCAGCTTTTTGCTTTAATTCTTCGTTTTGTTTTTGCATCTGATAGTTATGAGCTGTAATTCTAGCTAGATTTGAGACCTGTCCTGATAACGAACTTAAAGCTGTAACCTGAGTAGAATTAACCTTACTTAAAGTATCAATAGAGCTGTTAAGTCCTTTAGCTTCTTGAGATTCACCACACATTTCATTTAATTTATCAATGCTTTCAATTAGAGCTTTTTGCGTATCTGAAGCACTCTTTTTAGTAAAGTCTGAGATTTCAAGGGATTCTTCATCCATCATTTCGTTTAACTTTTTAAAAGTGCAGCTTTTAGAACGTATACACTTTTCCCAAGTATCAGTTCTGATACTGTTTTTTGAAAATTCAGCAGCTGACTCAGTCTTTTTTGCAAAAGCATAACTTGCTTCTAAGAGCATCAATGAGTTTTGATTAAGATCCTTTACTTTTGCCCATGTCTCTTTATGTTGATATTCGTAGTTATCCTGCTCTCTTACATTGTCATGCTTGATATAGTTTTCAAGCTTGTCCGATTTTGTTTTGTTCTCATTAGACCAAGAACGCAATACAGCGAGGGTACTGTTCATTTGCTGAATTAGCTCTTGACCTTGACTGTAGGTCATGGCTTTTTCCTCAGCGTTTACGGTTAAACTTGTGAATATCAGCATGCTAGTTAATAAGAGTCTTAATATCATGAAAAGTCTATCTTTTAAAATGAACATTAGCTTTTGCTCCATAAGGTGATTTAAAGAAAATGTCTTGAGTAATGGCAACAGTAAAGGCGTAACCAGGTTCTACAGATAGGGTAGGAGAAAGGTTGATGTTTCTTTCAATGATCTTAGCTAGAGCTTGTGAAACATTTGAACTGCCTTGAGCTTTAAATCCAGCGATAGTACGCTGATGACCTCCCGCTAAATTGTAGGTATCCTCATAATGATCTGCTGTGGTACTTATACTAGACAGTAGTAACGAGTTAGCAATGATCTTAAAGTAGTGGTTGTCTACTTGAGCATCAAAGCCAGCATAGCCGTTAGTTGATTGACCAGGCATAGAGCCTAAGTTTATTGACTGACCATTAGGAAAAATTATTCTGTTAAATCCAATAAAGAGCCTTTCTGTACCAAAGGCTGCACCTGATGCGTATTGACCTACAAGTTTTGAACCTCGAGGTATAAGAAGATATTTAGCTCTAATTGAGTCATGCACATCTCGAGAGATCTGTGCTGTAATTTGTCCTGGCAACTCTGAGTTAATACCATTGAGTAATGTAGCGTGAATAACACTGCCTTGCATCAGCGCAAAAGGAGTCTTAGGATTTTTAACTTCACTTTTTAAAACATAGTTGTTTCTTTTTAACTTATCATAGCTCTCAAGTGTGTTTTCATTAGGCTTATCTTGAGAATTAGAGGCACTAGGACCATCTAAAGAGTTCAATTTTGGTTGAGTAAATGATGGCGTAGCATTATTACCGTTTTGGCTGTCAATTTTGTCTAACAAAGAGTTGCCTAAACCATGATGCTTTAACTCAAGATTTACTTTGCTAGAGGCCTTTAAAGCCTGTTCGTAGTATTCTGAATTAGTTTTGCTCTTTTTATTTTGCGTAACTTCATCTTCTTTTGGGGCTCCATCGAAATCTTCAAAAGAAACTGTTCTTGTCACAAATTTGTTTTTATCAGGACTGTTATCATCCTCTTTATAAGAACGGTCTGTAAGAGCATTTCTTTCCTGGTATTTTACATAGTCTTTAGCAAAATCTTCATCATCTAAAGTTTTAGCTGATACATCATTTAAAATTTGTTTACGGTTTTTGAAAGCATTGCTGACCATGTCTTTGTGTAAGTTTTCATATTTAGCTTCAAAAACGCCAAGCTTGTCAGCCTTTGAGATATTAGCCTGTAGTGACTGGACTGACGCACCATTTTGCTTTTCTTTTATTTCGTTTAATTTATCCTGCTCTTTTAAACTAAAAAGTACAGTAAAAAAGATAGTCACAGCGATAAAACCACCAATTAAAAAGAAGATAGGCTTTTTTGTTAAAGGACCTTGTTTTAAGATAGAGTAAGACATCTTTTCACCTATGATTCTAGTCTTACCACATCAGCACTTTGTTTTTCTTCACCATTCTTTGAGATAAGTCTCAGATGGGAGTAGATCCCGTCTACAACAAAAGTATTGTCAAAGTAAGTAAAGTTAATGGTGTTAGTTTTATCCTCTCCGAAGAATAAAAAACTCTCTGAGCTGATTTCTTGTAGCACCGGTAAATAGCTTGAATTTATGGGATTGTTCATCACTATAAAGGTTCTTTTTCCATCGTCGTAGACATTTTGCGGAATGATTTTTGAGTCACCATCAACAGAGTAGTTGTAGTTTCGCCTTTGGGTACTGTCATTGTAGGTTGCAGCAACATTAAGCGCTGGTCGTGAGTTTCCTTCATATGAAACATTTTGCACAGAAGAATAGTTCTTAAGACTTGAATTAGTCTCTGAGTTATCATTATGATCCTCATTTGAGACATAGTTACTTGTGTACTGTAAATATGAATCGTCCCCATAATGCTTTTTTGATGGTAACTTTAAGCTATTAGGGTATGAAAATACTACAGCGGGCATAAAATCAGCTTCAGTTGATTTTAGACGAATGTGATAGGTTCTTCTGTCTGTGGTTATGAGCATTGAGGTTTTAAGACCAGCTTCTAAAGGCTTTACAATTAGGTGTTCTACACTGTCATTTGCAGATCCTGAAATGGCACTTTCAATATTCCAACGAACAGAATCTCCTAATTGAACAGATAAAATGCTCTCTCCTTTTTCAAAGGCAAGATCAGTTAATTCTAATAAAGCGCAGACGACAGTAGGTATTCCAGAGCCGTAAGTAAAGGTAACCAATCCAGCTTTATAGGCAGTACCAGCCACCTGTTTTGCATCTAATAAGTCTAGTTTTGAAAGAGTTTTTAAATCTCTGTCATCTAAGTCAACATTGTCAGCAAAGGCACTGTAACTTGAGCAGAAAAGGCATGACAAAATAGCAGACAATAGAGATAACCTTTCTAATTTAATAAGGACACTCATTTTCATGATGCTACCTCAATGATTTTGTTGACATTAAACTCGTTTACAAACAGACCTAGAGGATTGAGTCTTACCTCCTCAAGATTGTCATAAGCGACATTCAGTCTTTTGTAACTTACAAAAGCTTTGTATCTTTCTGTTAAGGTTTGCTCTTTTTGTTTGGTCATAAGTTTGAAAGTGACCTCAAAAGTGTTGTCTGACAGTGACACTACAGATTCAATGGCGGTGTTTCGTAATGCGGTTGCATAAGACATAACATTTGCTTTGGTGTAAAAGTTATCTATAAATACAGATGCTACGCTGCCTAATGAAGTTTTTGCATAGATCTCATTGATAAATCGCCTTTGCAAAGCTTTATCCTCACTTACAGAGTACAATCTATCAACGTACTCACAGACAAAAGAAGCTTTTACTTTTGAATTTAAACTGTCCTGATTAGGATTTTCTAAAAAAAGCACTGAACCTTGCTTATCTACCGTCACTACATAAGGGCGAAACTGAGTTTTACCACTTAAATCAATGCAGTAGGCAAGTGAGATAAAGCCTAAAGCCATCCCTAATAGCCCCATAAAGGCAGGTACTAGTTCTGTATGCAGTGCTTTTATTGCAAGATCTGTAAATTTCATGCCGGTGGCAATTTTTGCCTGCTTCTTATTTTTCTTTTCCTTATAAATGGTAGGCAAATTCTTCTTGATATCGTTCATACATTTCATCCACGTAAGCTTTGTCGTTTTCTGAGAGTGATAAAAGTTTCAGTTCAGTATCAGAGAGTGCTAAAGAAAAAGGCATAAAGTTAATGTCTTTATGTAAAAACAAAGTATGCTTTGGTTTTGCCTTACAGATAGCATCAATTTGACTGTCGCACAGCGAGAGTTTTTTATAGAATCCTTTTAAAGTTTCAGTATTGGCATCTTTATTAGGTAGAAAAATTCTGGTTTTAATGCAGTCTAAAAAATCACCGATGTTAGAAGCCTTAGACAGATCGTTAATTGATTGTGTGGCTAATACAATTGCGACATTGTGTTTCCTAAAGGTTTTAATCCAGGTGATAAGTTGCTTTGAGAACTCTTCATTAGCAAGCATCATCCAGGCCTCATCAATGATAATGGCGCCACACGTACCATTCATAACGCTCTGATTGATGAGTTTAAAAATGCACTGCAGCGTTGGGTATAAAAAGTCATCACCCTTTTCAAAAAACTGTCCGCATTCGAAAACAGTAAGATCAGTTTCAAAAGAAGGATCAGAGTCTCCATCTAAAATTGAGTTTTCAATGACACTGTTAGTAAAAGCAGATAAGGCTGTTTTGAGCTCTTTTCTAGGAAGCAGTGTGCACATCGTACTTAAAGTACGTTCGTGTTTATCAAAGTCTGCTAAAAGATTAAGTGCATCACGAAGATCATCCTTTAATTTAAGATCGGTCTCATAGCCCTGCGAGATAAAAAGTTTTTCTAAAAACTCTAAGGCACTAGCCTTATCATTAGGAGTATCAATTTTAGCTAAAGGGCAAAAGCGGATGCCTTTACCATTTTCTAATTTTATATGGTTACCATTTAAAGCTTTTGTCAGTCCGTAAAAAGAGTTGCCTTTGTCAAAGACAAAGATCTTCATCTGGTCATATTTTAAAAATGAAGGAATAAGACTTCCTAAGAACACAGATTTACCGCTACCTGGAGGACCTACTACCAGAGTATTGGCAAGATCAGTGTCATGCAGGTTCAAGTGAGCATATAAACCTTCTAAAGTTCTTACAGTCATTAAAGAAGGTTTATTCTTACCATATCTGAAATTAGGAGACACACTCTCTCCTGTATAGACCTGATTTAAGGGTAAGAGATCGGTGAGCACTGTATTAGGCAGCAGAGCGCGCCTTACATTTTCAAGACTATGTCCTGGTAATGAGCCTAAATAAGCTTCCGTTGCGTTTACAGTTTCAATTCTTGCGCCAAAGCCTGATGCTTCGATAGTTTGCACACACTTTAAGGCCTGCTTTTCTAAAATCTTAGGATCGGCGCCTGAAAAGATGATATTGGCACAGTATGAGCCAAAGCTTAAAGAATTTTGGACTAGGTTCTTTTTAGCATCACTAATATCATTTAACTGTTCTACAGCGTCCTGATTTTCGTTGTCTGATTTAGAGTTTAAAAACTGTGCAATAAAGCCGTGTTTTTTCTGCGCCCATAAACGACGGTTCTTTTCTAAAAGTACCTGCGAGGTAAAACTGTCATAGCTAATAAAGCGTGTCGAAAATCGATAATCAAAGTCTAGAGCACAGAGTCTGTAAAGAATATTAAAATCAGATTCTATAGGCAGTCCTTCAATTGCAACTACGACAATATATCTGTCTGATAACTTTGGAGATGAGCCTGAGGTAAAGTCATCTGATGACAATAAAGAGTCAAGATAGTAATCAGATTTTGGAATATGTAAAGATAGCTTTTTACCGCTAATACAATACTTTAAAAAGTTAACTGTTTCATGAGATCTGAGCTTTGAGTAATTGCTATTATCAAGAGCATTTTCTTTTGCAGCTAACTTTTTATTATCTAAAAAAGTGCATTCTTCAAGCTTTAATGTGTTCTCAAGAGAGTTTTTAATCGCCTCAACGCTTTTTGAAAAATCTATAATGACACTGTTAATCTTGTCATCAGCAATAGTTACACTGTCTTTAGATAAATCATCTTCATCAAAGATGCTGGCGATATTACGCAGACTACCTAATGAGTGAGATAAAGATGTTATGGTAAGGTAACAGTCTTGTGTGTAGGTATCATTGGTCTTAAAAAACTCTTTTCTTTTTAAATAGAGTTTTTTAGCCTTATCGTTGCCTTTATATTCACAATCTTCAACATCATTTACTTTCTGTCTTATAAAGTCGACATTTAAGATGAAATTACCACCTAACTTTCTGATGGCATTGGCAGTTAATTCCTGAGTGCGGCAAATAAGTGCACTGTCAGCATAACTTAAATCATTAGCTTTTACTCTAAAGGTCTTAAGAAGTCCTCCATTCTTTAAAATGATGGTGTTCTGAGGACCTAAAATAGCGTAATCTAAAAGATCTGTAAAACCAGGATGGTTTGAGGCGAACTTGTACTGCTTCCACAGTCTTTTAGCTAGCATAATCACAATGAGTATGCTCAAAAACGCAAGTGACAGTGATAAAGATGAAAAAAGAGCTTTTATCATAATAAGTTAGATAGTTTTCTAATTTTGCTGTAGTAATTATTTAGAATGTTCTTAAAAGACAGATTGAGTAGCCATTTTTACTGTTATTTATTTTTTCTTACTCTCTGTCTTGAGTAATAAGTTTTTTGTGCCAAATAATAAGGCTTATAACGGATGTTCTTTAAGTAAACTTTTCTTAAATACAAATCGTCTTTTGCCATTTTTAAGAGGCACAAATACAGCACTATAAAAACAAGTAAAAGCACCACGGTTGCAACTAAGGAAAAACTAAAAATGCTGCCTACAATGGTTATAAATACAAGCAGCATACACAGTTCTCTGTCACAGCCTAAAAAACTCTGTTTACGCAATACAGATTGATAAATAGGATGTTTTACTCCAGACACGCTTTCTCCTTTAATCTTTGACTATGCATACCTGTAAGCAATTTACCTGCAACCTATTTAGCAAGCTTCTATAAGTGCTTCGTTTTTATGAAAAGAAAAACTAAAATTACTTTCAAGCGTGTTGATGTTTACATCGTTAAAGGTGTCCATGATATGTGAGGTTCTATTGACTTTAGGACTGTCAATTAAAGTTGATGAAGGAGACGAGGTGTCATGAACAAAAGCTTGAAGCTTTGAACTTGGATTTTGCTCATTAAAATGAGTTATTCTGTCTGACAGAGGTTTTTCTTGAGATTTAATTTCTTTATCATTTAAAGCTATTTCATTAGAGACTGGAGCTATCTCTACAGTGGCACCGTTAAATAAAGATGACATTAAGGTGTTTGCTCCTACAAGCAGTGTCATTACCATCACAAGATAAACAATACTGCGCATAAAGCGACCCATTTCACCACCTGTAAAAATCAAGGTGGCGCCACAGGACACAATACCAATTAAGGATACAGAAAATGCCACAGGACCAGTTAAAGACTTCTGTATGGTCTTAAGCCAAGTCTCATAAGGTAATACGCTGCTGCCTGATGCTGTATCTGCTGCAAGTGTATCTTTAAAGACTGAAGTTAAGACAATCAAAGCTGCAAGTTTTAATAAAGTGTTTTTCATTTATTTTCTCCTAGGAATTTATAAGTGAATTTGCCTTGTTCTAAACCAGTGACAAGGGCGATACTAGATACGTGTCTTAAAGGTTCTCTTTTTAAAATAATGATGGCATTGACAGCTAGAGCTATCATGCTGTCAATATTGTCAGGAGCGGACGGGTTACGACTTATAAGCAGTTTTAATCTTTCAAGACACTGCAAAACAGAACCTGCATGAATTGAGGCAAGACCTCCTGAATGACCGGTGGATAGTGCATCAATAAGATCAAGGGCTTCTTCAGCTCTTACCTCACCTACTACAATTCTGTCTGGACTAAGCCTTAAGGTAGCTTTAACTAAGGTACTAATAGAAGTATTAGGACCTGATACTAAATTTACCGCATTGTCATTTTCGATTTTGAGTTCAGGAGTGTCTTCAATGCAGACGATTCTTGAGAAAGGTTCAAATAAAGCAATCCTCTTTAACATCGAATTGATAAAACTGGTTTTGCCGCATCCTGTCTGACCACAAACTAAGATGTTTTTTCTCTCTTTTATCAGAGAATCTAATATGGTTAACTGTTCTTTGGAGATAAAGTTTTGTGATACTAAATGCTCAAAGTTCAAAGAGAGCGCGTGTAGTGATCTTAGGCAAAAGCATGGATACTTACACAATGGTGGTAGCAAAGCTGAGAATCTAGCATTGATGCAAGAGATTTCAGTTTCGACGATAGGGCAGTTAACGTTAATATCAATTTTGCTCATAGAGGCTACAGTTCTGATTAGGATCTGTGCCTTTGAAGGAGATATGTCACAATATTTGACATTCTCCCCATCTGAATAGCGCACGTAGAGCGCGCTGTCTGGATTAAGCATGATTTCGTCGACAGCACCTTCAACTAATGAGCCTACTAATTCATCAGATAACAGTTCTGACAAAGTCATCACGGTTCTGTCAAAATCTAAAAGTTCGTTTTTAGAGGTACTGCTCATATGAAAAATCTTTTTCCTAAGTAAAATACTCTGCTTTCATGAATTAAAAATTCAACTACTCACCATGGCGCAAGATTATCTATGAAGATTTTTTTAGACGACTTTTTTACTGATACAAACTGTAAGTAAAATTGTTTATTTATTTGAAATTAAATAAAAATTTAAAAAAGATTTGAAAACGACTTGAATATTTATAGATACTAAATTTTCTTGGTGATTTTTAGTGTGTTGTAACGAGGAAAAACTGCAGGGCCCAAAGTGAATGGACACAAATAGACCAAGCTTTTGTATTGGTATCTCTCCATAAAGTTCCGTTTGGTAAATAAACTTCAGGAGATGATTTGCCTTTTTGTATCTCTTATTTTTAAGTTCATCGATCATAGCTTTAGGATTTGGGAAGTAGTCGTTATCAAAATACTAATCTCCTTGCTTTTCCCAAAAGAAAAAGTCGATGACAATGACATCTAATGGAAGCTTTTTGTACTCACGAGCAACCTCAAGCACTTGATCTTGAGTAACATAGCTTAATTTACTTTGCCAAAAGCCTATTGCATACGCTGACATCATCGGTTCTCTGCCTGTAACCTTGGTATATCTTTCTTTAATTTGTGAGATCATATCTGAGGCTGTGAGCCAGTAATCAAGATTTTTGGTAGAGAGAACTGTCACTTTAGTAAGGTTGTTTGAGAAATTAACTTCACTTAATGCATGGTTATTCCATAAGGATCCATAGACGTGTTAGCTTCAAAGCGTGCGGTTACCTTAAAATCATCCTCTAAATGAGGTTTGAACTCTCTTCCTTCAATTTCAAGATCTGAAAAATCTTTTGATGCCCTATCAAGGTGCTTCTTGCAAACTCTTCTAAGAGAACTTTACCTTCAGAGTTTAAAAAAACAATTTTCCATTAGCTTGAAAGGTAGCAGTGATTTTGCCATTGGTGATAGAACCACATTGAGCACTAACCGTCTTAAGACAGGCATATTAGAGACAACTTCTTGGGGCTGTCCATGTTTTATAACAAGAGTTTTGTTTTTGACCTTTTCAGTAAGAGAAAAGTCCTCATATATAAAGACACCTCCAACAATCTCTTTTACCCTTAATGAGTCCTGTCCCCAAGGTTCTACTGTGGTAGTAGTTCCTGCATAATAGTGATAGAGATTCTTCAACAATACCTATCATAATGTGTTCATCCTATAATAATATTCAGATGCTTTGATATGCATTTTTGTTGCTTTACATACTAAAAACGTTGTCACAATTCATGTTTAGAGTATAGCCTTTTCTTTAGAAAAAATTATCTGAACTACTTCAAGAAAAAGGTGTATTGACGATTGAGCAATGTCTGCAAATATGATAGCAATTCACAATGAGAAAAGGCTCCATTATGAATTTGACTGTTTAAAATATGGTAAAATCGTACCTTAGTTTATGAGTCTTGATATTTAAAATGCTATTTAATACACCTGAATATTTTCTACTATTCCTACCTGTAAGTATTATTGTTTATTTCTTTTTCAGTAAAAGGCGCTATTTTGCAGCCTCAAAGCTGTGGTTGCTTTTATGTTCACTCTTCTTTTACTGCTACTGGAAGTTTGATTACATTTGGATTTTATTAGGTTCAATTGTTTTCAATTTTGTAGTTGGATCTATACTTTCAAAAGAAGCAAATGGTAGGCAAAATGCTCTAGAGAATAGTCAAAACACTCAATTAAATGTGACTAAAAGAAAAGTTATCTTAGTCTTTGGAGTGCTTGCAAATGTTGCAATGCTAGGCTATTACAAATATACAGATTTTATAATCTCAGATTTGAATCTGCTTTTTGGTACATCATATGAATTAGTACACATTGTGCTACCACTTGCCATAAGTTTCTTTACCTTCCAGCAGATAGCTTATCTTGTGGATTCATACAAAGGTCTTACCAAAGAATACGATTTTGTGTCATATGCTGTTTTTGTATCCTTCTTTCCTCAGTTAATAGCAGGACCTATTGTTCATCATAAAGAGCTAATTCCTCAATTCTTCAAAGCAAGAAAACTTGTTTTAAACTATAAAAATCTGTGCCTAGGTCTGTTCATTTTTACTATTGGTCTTGTAAAGAAAGCAATCATTGCTGATAAGTTTGCAATTTGGGTAGGCGACGGTTTTGACAGTGCTAACAACCTTACACTGCTTACTTCATGGCTAGTGTCTTTTTGCTACACCTTTCAGCTGTACTTTGATTTTAGCGGTTACTGTGACATGGCTGTAGGTTCAGCTCTCTTCTTTAACATTAGGTTGCCAATTAACTTTAACAGCCCTTATAAAGCTCTTTCTATTCAGGATTTCTGGCGTCGCTGGCATATAACTTTATCTACCTTCTTAAGAGATTACTTATATTTCCCATTAGGCGGTAGCAGAAAGGGCAGCTTTAGAACTTATCTAAACCTCTTTATTGTTTTCTTTATAACCGGTATCTGGCATGGAGCTGGCAACACCTTTGTCTTATGGGGACTTCTGCATGGTGTCGGCATCATTGCTCATAGAGTATTTCATAATCTAGGTTTTGCTTTACCTAAAATTCCTGCATGGATTTTAACCTTTATTTTTGTTGATATAGCCTGGGTTCTATTTAGAGCTCCTGATCTTAATGTGGCTTATACAATTTACATCCACATGTTTGATATTAGTTCACTCTCACTAGAGCAGTTATCTAACTTTAAGACAGCCTTAAAGGGAATCGGTTTGAATTATCAGACAGTAACTTATGTGGTCTTAGCTTTAATTGTGGTTTTAAGCTTCAAAAACTCTAATGAGCTCTTAGCTAAAGTATCAACTAAAAACTCAGTTAAGTTACCTTCGTTTAAACAAATTCACAATCATAATTTACAAAAACTGCTTGTAAAAACTACTGGTTATTTTGCTTGCGTGTTAGTAGCACTAATTTTGTTCTATGTGACATTGGCTGTAATTGGTTCTACCTATACAGAGTTTATTTACTTTAATTTCTAAGATAAAGCTTATTTTTAATTCAAGGTATTACCCAGTTATAAAAGGTAACAAGAGGATTTAGATAATCATGGCAAGTAAAAAGATCTTTGCTCTTATTATGTCTTTATTTATAGGCATATTTGCTTTGTATACAGTTGCCATGTATTTATATGATCCTATGCATATTATTTCAAATAAAGAGCAGTTGTTTAATGGCAGTATGCGTTATCAGGCTCGAGGTTATCTTGAGAATAAGAATGTCAAAGGGCTTATTATTGGAACTAGTATGCTTGAAAATACCAGTTCAGATGAGGCAACTGCAAAATTATTTAAACACGGTAGTTCTGATAGATTTATAAACATTTCGTTAGCAGGTTCAACTTTGGCTGACAGAAAGGTAGTCCTTGACTATGCTTTTAAACACAATGAGATAAAAAAGGTTATTTATTCTTTAGAAATGTCTCCTCTTTTCTATCAGGAATTAGCGCCGATGAACTGGCAGAAGATCTATGATGACAATCCTCTAAGTGTTATGTCTCCGTATCTAAAGACTGGTTACGTAAAATGCTTGCTGACTTTTTCTAAAAGTGAAAAGTGCGTAGGTGTACAAAAGTCCTTAGACAGACCAGCATCTTGGATAGATGATCCATTATATAAAGACAGCTTTAATGGAGTATGTTCTTGGAATGAGGTTTCAAGAAACATCCTTAAAAGTTATCTTGATACCAACGGTAAAAGTAATGAACTAAAACTGTATGGTTTAGATTATCTAAAACAGTATACAGAACAGGAACTTTTTAGCATTATTGATGCTAAAAAGGACACAGAATTTTATCTTGTGATACCACCTTCTTCGGCAATCTATTACAAGCTTCAAACTTTGTACTATAAAGAACATATTGCTTTAATTAAGAACTTTATTACTTACTTAGCAGATACTTGCTCTAAAAGAGAAAACTGCACTTTATACGGCTTTGATGACACTGGCCTTTCATTAGATCTAAAGAATTATAAAGACATGTTTCATTATTTAGATAAGATAAATTCTCTGATGATTGATTCCATTGAAAAGCATGAACATGTGATAACTAGTGAGAATGTACAAAGCTATTTTTTAAGAATGGATGAGATCATAGAAAAGGCTGATGTTGATGCTGTAAAAACTGAAATAAGACAGTGCAAGTAAGTATATCTTAAGTTTTAAAAGCTCTAACAACTTAAACAAGGAATGTCATAATAAAAAGTGTTAAGAGCTAACGGTAGGACTTTTATTTTTTCTGCATTCTTTTAAAAGACAGCGTAAATGCTCATTTATAATGAGCGCGAATGTGCTTTATGTGACAGTGTTTTCTCTACAATTGAGCATATTCTGCTTACTCGATCTCATCTTAGTTGTTTATTGCATTTTCAATAGCGTGTATACGCTAACGAACATCACGTTTTAGGATCCCGATCTCACCGCCATTTCTTACAAATTCCTTTTCTTGCGCATCATTTAGACAACTACAGGCTATATTCAGAAATTTATAGAGCTTGTTTTGGTTGTTAATCCATAAAAAAAGCTCCAACCAGTAAGGTTGAAGCTTTCTTAAATAAAATTCTACTTTAAATTATTTTTTAGCAGCAAGTCTTTCTGCTCTCTTGCAAGCTGCAGCTGTGAAGATTACGTCTGTTGAGCTGTTTAGTGCAGTTTCAGTTGAATCCTGAATTACACCGATAATAAATCCAATACCTACAACCTGCATTGCGATGTCGTTTGGAATACCAAAGATTGAGCAAGCTAAAGGAATTAGCATTAAAGAACCACCTGCAACACCTGAAGAGCCACATGCGCATAAAATTGAAGCTACACACATTAAGAATGCTGAAGCAAAGTCAATTTCAATACCTAAAGTATGAGCTGCAGCCATAGTCATAATAACTATGGTGATACCTGCACCTGACATGTTAATAGTGCAACCTAAAGGAATAGAAATTGAGTAAGTAGCCTTATCAAGCTTCATCTCCTCGCATAATTCTAGGTTTACAGGTAAGTTAGCAGCAGATGATCTTGTGAAGAATGCGCAAACACCTGATTTAGCTAAACACTTGAACACTAATGGGTAAGGATTCTGATGAGTGGTGATAAATACTAATAATGGGTTGAAGATGAATGCAACCATTAAGAAGGTTGATACTAACACTGCAACAACATGTACATAGTTTAGTAAGTTAGCAAAACCTCCTTCCTGGGTGCATGATGAGTATACTAAGCCGAATACACCAATAGGAGCAAAACGGATCACCATACGAATAACACCAGATACGGATGCAGCTAAATCATCTAATACGCGTTTTGTGTTCTCGTGAGCAACTCTGAACATTAATCCTAAGGCAATGGACCACATTAAGATTGCAATGTAGTTACCATTGATAAATGCAGAAACAGGGTTTTCGACAGCCTGGTTAACAAAGTTAATTAAAACCTCACCAATTCCTGATGGAGCTGAAACATCAGCATTCTGAGCTAATTCTGTGAAGGTGCTTGGGAAGATGTAGCTCATGGTCAAAGCTAAACCGCCAGAAATTAACATGCCTACAAAATAAAGCACAATAATAGGCTTCATAGAGGTCTTCTGACCAGACTGATGCTTTGCAATAGCAGATGCTACCAATACGAATACAAGAATAGGAGCGACAGCTTTTAGTGCTTTAACAAAGAGGTTACCTAATGTTGGGATCACTGATTTGTCATCAGGATATACATACGCTGCAAAGATACCTAAGATAAGACCAATTACGATTTGCAGAATGAAAGGAACTCGATTTAGAGTCCTTGCAAACGGACCTTTTGGATTTTCAGATTCTAACATAGTGTTATTTTCCTTATATTTATAAAGGCAAGAAGCCTTTCTTTTCTGTAGAAATTTGGTTCATTTTACAGTCAAAATCTATAGATTTGTATTTATTGATCAATTGATACTACATTTAGGTAAATATGCACATAAAAAGTGCAAATTTTAATCATAAACTCGATACATTGAGCTTTTTTGAGGTAGCCAAAATGTAGAGAAAATAAGAAGGCGTAATCGCTTACGGGATAAAAATCTTATATTTAAGATTTTGAGTTATTTTAATAGATTTTTATTCTTTCAATTTTGGAAAAAATTGAAGCCTTGTATTATAATCAAGCTGTTTTTGGCTAAGGCTAAAAAGAATCTTATTTAATGAACACATACAAATTAGGTACCACCAATGATCTATTCTAAAGAAGTAGAGAATATGTGCCCTGTAACTAAGGGTGCATACCATGGTCCTGCTCCAATTCCTGAAGAGGGTAAATGGGTTCAGGCTAAAGAAATCACAGATATCAGCGGATTAACTCACGGTGTGGGTTGGTGTGCTCCTCAGCAGGGCGCTTGCAAGATGACCTTAAATGTTAAAGATGGCATCATTCAGGAAGCTCTAGTTGAGACTATTGGTTGTTCAGGTATGACTCACTCTGCAGCTATGGCATCAGAAATCTTAATCGGCAAGACCTTATTAGAAGGCTTAAACACCGACTTAGTTTGTGATGCGATCAACACTGCATATCGTGAGCTATTCTTACAGATCGTTTACGGTCGTACTCAGACTGCTTTCTCAGAGGGCGGTTTACCAGTTGGTGCTTCTCTTGAAGACTTAGGTAAGAACCTACGTAGCCAGGTTGGTACTATGTTTGCTACTAAGGCAAAGGGTCCACGTTACCTGGAGATGACAGAAGGTTATGTTACCCGTGTAGCTTTAAACAAGAATGACGAGATCGTAGGTTACGAGTTCGTAAACTTAGGCAAGTTAATGGATCTGTTAAAGGCTCACCCAGAGATGTCTGGTAAAGACGCAATTGCTAAGATCCAGGGCCACTATGGTCAGTGGGATAATGCCGCTAAGTATATTGATCCAAGAAAAGAATAACGAGGTACTCAAAGATGGCATTATTTGAAAGTTATGAGCGTCGTATTGACAAAATCAATGGTGTATTAGCTCAGTACGGTATTAAGTCAGTTGAAGAGTGTAAAGAGATTTGCGCTAAGTATGGTTTAGATCCATACAAGACTGTTGGTGACATTCAGGGTATCGCTTTCGAAAACGCAAAGTGGGCTTACACTGTAGGTGCTGCTATTGCATTAAAGAAAGATTGCAAGGTTGCAGCTGATGCAGCTGAAGCTATCGGTATCGGTTTACAGGCTTTCTGTATTCCTGGCTCTGTAGCTGAGGATCGTAAGGTTGGTTTAGGTCACGGTAACTTAGGCGGTATGCTATTACGTGATGAAACCAAGTGCTTCTGCTTCTTAGCAGGTCACGAGTCATTCGCTGCTGCTGAAGGCGCTATCGGTATCGTTCGTAACGCTAACAAGGCACGTAAGACCCCATTACGCGTTATCTTAAACGGTTTAGGTAAAGACGCAGCTCAGATCATTTCTCGTATCAACGGCTTCACTTATGTAAAGACCAAGTTTGATTACTACACTTCTGAGTTAAAGATTGTAGAAGAGATTAAGTACTCAGATACAGAGCGTGCTAATGTTCGTTGCTTCGGTGCAGACGATGTTCGTGAAGGTGTTGCAATTATGCATCACGAGGGCGTTGATGTTTCTATTACCGGTAACTCAACTAACCCAACTCGTTTCCAGCACCCAGTTGCAGGTACCTACAAGAAAGAGTGTATCGAGCAGGGTAAGAAATACTTCTCAGTAGCTTCTGGTGGTGGTACCGGTCGTACCTTACACCCTGATAACATGGCTGCTGGTCCTGCTTCATACGGTATGACTGATACAATGGGTCGTATGCACTCAGACGCTCAGTTCGCAGGTTCATCATCAGTTCCAGCTCACGTTGAGATGATGGGCTTCATGGGTATGGGTAACAACCCTATGGTTGGTGCTACCGTAGCTATCGCAGTTCAGGTTGCTCAGGCTTTAAACAAGTAATTTGTTTAACTGAATGATCTTAAGAGGGGCAGTTCTTGCCCCTTTATATTTTAATAATCCCTTTTTGTTTCTGTCCTTTAGTTAAGAATCTTCTCTTCAATCTACTTTTGTTTGTTCTAAAATCATTTTTAGTAAGACATTCACCAATATGTCGGTTTCTAATGTAAGATGACTTTAGTTTATAGAGGACTAAATTATGATCAATCGATCAAGGTAAATATATCTGTGCCTATACAGATTTTGGGTTTAAAAGACTATTTGGATCGGAGCTTAACAAAGATATTTTAATAAGCTTTTTAAATTCATTTTTGAACTTAAAAGATAAGATTGTAGACTTGTCTTATTTATCTTTGGAACAATTAGGTGATTTGGTTACTGACAGGGAAGCTGTCTTTGATGTTTATTGTAAAACATCTGATGATGCTTATATCATCGTTGAAATGCAAAATGCAGCTCAGAACTATTTTAAGGACAGAAGCATATTTTATAGTTCTTTTGCAACAAGAAATCAGGCTCCAAAAGGTGTTTTGGATTATCAATTAAAAGCTGTTTATACAATTGGAATTTTAAATTTTGTCTTGGAAAAAGACAGTGAGCCTTATCGACATGAAGTCGTTTTATACGACAAGGTCACAAATTGCCAATTTTATGACAAATTGGCTTACTATTATTTTGAATTACCTAAATTTACCAAAACAGAAGATGAACTTGAAACTATCCAAGATAAATGGATGTATGCAATAAAAAATCTTTCTGCTTTAAACGATAAGCCTGTTGCTTTAAAAGAACGAGTGTTTACAAGATTATTTAGAATTGCAGAAATAGCAAAATTCTCTGAAAAAGAAAAAGTTGCTTACCAAGATAGTTTAAAAAAAATGTGGGACAATAGCGCCGTATTGGAAAAAAGTTATACCGATGGTCACAATGACGGAAAAGCCGAAGGAAAGGTTGAAGGAAAAGCTGAAGAAAGACTTTCTATTGCAAAAAACTTAAAAGAGATTGGAATATCACCTAAAGATATTTTTAAAGCTACTGGTCTTAAAGAAGGCGAGTATTAGTCTTGTTTTTCATATCAATTCTTGCCAAAAGTGCAAAGAAATTATTGTTTAATATATTGTCTTTCTTACTAAAGATATTGCTCATTGTGTCGTTAAGTAGTTATGAGTTTTATAACGGCCAATGAGCTGATATCAGGAGAGAAACAGGTGCAATTCCTGTAGTTGTCTCTGGGGAGTCCTCCCCAGAGGTAACGCTCTTAGTCTACACTTTAAAATTTTTAAATCCACTGCGCTCATTTACTTACTTACATTTTCAATCATCAGTGCTTATCTTTTGATATACTGCAAGTTTGAATTTATCCGCATACACCTAAAGTTTTCTAAGTAACAAGAGATCTACATTTCTGTAGAGATCCGACAAAAGAACTAGTATGAATCGTACCATTTATAATCTCTTACAATATTTAAGAAGAAATCCTGATCTTTATACAGCAGCTATACTAGCCTTTGTAACTTCATTTTTTATCAGGTTCTCAATTACAAGTACTATTGAGGCTTTAAATTTAAAAATCCTGTTATTACTTTTATGCCTGATGTTAGTTGTAGCTTCTTTTAAAAAGCTTGGTGTTTTGTCTTTAGTCTATATGAAGCTGTGTTCTCTATCAGGAAATGCAAGATCACTCTCAAGACTGTTTATCTTTATAAACTTTTTTATCTCCATGCTAATTACCAATGATGTTTCATTGATAATCTTTATACCAATCGCTATTGCAGCCTTTGTAAAAGTAAACAGGCAAGATCTCTTAATTAAGGTTCTGTCATTACAGACTATTGCAGCTAATGTAGGCTCAACACTAACACCTATTGGAAATCCTCAAAACCTCTTTATTTATACAGTCTTCAACTATGATTTACTGTCTTTTTTAAAGGTTACTTTTCCTATCATTCTAGTGTCATTTGTATTGCTGTTCTTAACCACACATTTTATTGATACCAAGCCTTTAAAGTACGAAAGCAAGATTGTACTCTCAATTAACTCAAAAAGGTGTTCTTTAACTACTGTTCTCTTTGTGCTCTGTCTTTTAAGTGTACTAAGAGTATTGGATGTTTATCTGATGTCTACTCTCGTCCTTAGTTCAATTCTTATAATGGACATGAGTCTGTTCAAACAGGCAGATTACAAGTTGTTGCTACTCTTTGTTTTCTTGTTTATCTTTGTGAACAATGTGTGTCAAATTGAAACTGTTAAAAGCTTTGCTGAGAACTTTGTTGATAAATATGAATACTTTATTTCAGTATCGCTCTCTCAAATAGTTTCAAATGTGCCTGCAACTGTAATGCTATCTAATTTTGCAAAAGATCCAAATATGCTTTTAATCGGTGTGAATGTAGGTGGCTTAGGTACTATCATTGCATCAATGGCAAGTCTAATTACCTTTAAGTTCTATATTAAGACTGAAGGCGCAACTCCTCTTTACTACATGAAAAAATTTACTAAGTACAACATAGGGTTCTTGCTTGTTTTAGTAAGTTTTCACTTTATTTTTCCTCAATTCTTTTAGAGAAATTTATTGAATATCTGAGGATTTAATGCGTTTAAAGTACAGGTGTTTAAAGTATAATATCGCCATAAACTTGGAGCTTATAATTCATGGCATTATCATTCTTTGCAACCTGTCCTAAAGGTTTAGAAACTCTTTTATTAAACGAATTAAATCAACTTGGAGCACAAAGCGCTAAAGAAACTGTAGCTGGTGTATCTTTTAAAGGCGACTTTGCTTTTGGTATGAAAGCATGTCTTTGGTCTCGCTTTGCTTCAAGAATTTTACTTGAGATGTCAGAGTTCTACTGTGAAACTGACACTGAACTTTATATCGGTGCTAATGGTGTAGCTTGGGAAAAGTATTTTGATAAGAGCAATACCATCGCAGTTTCCTTCACAGGTACCAATGATGAAATCAGAAACACTCAGTATGGTGCTTTAAAAGTAAAGGACGCTATCTGCGACAGATTACAGACAACTCAAGGTGGAAGACCTGATGTTGATAGAGAAAATCCTGATGTTTTAATTAACTGCCATTTAGATAAAAAGGGCAGTGCAAACATTTTAATCGATCTCTCAGGTCGCGCTCTTCTAAAGCGTGAATATCACCGTGGTACAGGAGCAGCTCCTCTAAAAGAGAATTTAGCTGCTGCCATGATTAAAAGAGCAGGCTATACAGGTGATAACTTTATCGATCCTATGTGTGGTTCAGGTACCTTATTATTTGAAGCAGCTTGTGTGGCTACAGATACAGCACCAGGTATCAGAAGAGAACATTATGGCTTCTTTAACTTAAAACAGTTTGATAAAGATGTCTGGAATAACCTTTTAGAAGAAGCTAAAAACAGATCTCAAAACGGTATAGCAAAGTGTCTTGAAAGAAAGGTTGAGATTGTAGGTTTCGATCTTGATGAAAGAATTGTAGATATTGCTAATGAAAATGCTGCAAAGGCTGGTTTTTCGAATTTAGTTAAGGTATATCACTGTCCTGTACAGAATCTTTATAATCCATTTACTTCAGATCTTAAAGTTACCATTGTAACAAACCCTCCATACGGTAAGAGAATGGGTAACTTTAATGAGTTAATCGCTCTTTATACTGAGATCGGTGCTGGCTTTAAGAAGAACTTTAAAGGCGCAAGAGCTGCAGTGATCTCTTCATCTCCAGAATTACTCTCCTGCATGAGATTGCATTCAAATAAGGTTTACAAACTTTACAACGGTGAGCTTTTATGTCAGTTAAGAGTCTTTGATATTAACGAGACTGAAGATCTAAGCGTAAAAGAAGAGCAGAACATTAAGATTGCAACAGACTTTGCTAACCGCTTAAAGAAAAACTTAACTTACATGCGTAAGTGGGCAAAGAATGTAAATACCAATGCTTACCGTGTGTATGATGCTGATGTCCCTGAGTATTCTGCTGCAATTGATTACTACGATGGTTACTATGTAATCCAGGCATACAAAGCTCCAGCTAAGGTAAATCCTCGTGTAGCAAAGCGTCATGAATTAGACATGCTAAGTGCGACAGTGGAGATTGCAGGTGTTACTGGTGATAAGGTTATCTTAAAGAGCCGTGAAGTTCAAAAGGGCGACAATCAGTACGAAAAAGCTAAAGAACTTAAAAATGAGTTCATGACTGTCAATGAGAACAATGCTCTGTTTAGAGTAAATCTCTATGATTACCTTGATACAGGTCTTTTCTTAGATGGAAGACTCATCAGAGATTTAATTAGAAAAGAAGCAAAAGACAAAGACTTTTTAAATCTGTTCTCTTATACCTGTTCAGCCTCAGTTGCAGCAGCCTTAGGCGGAGCAAAATCAACTGTATCTGTTGATATGAGCAGAACTTACCTTGAATGGGGTATGGAGAACTTTAAGCTAAACCATTTAGCAACAGATAAGGCTCAATTCATTCAGGCAGACTGTCTTGCTTGGTTATCTCAAGATCAAGGTCTTTTGTTTGATCTTATCTATATAGATCCTCCTACCTTCTCAAACTCAAAGCGTATGGAAACAAGCTTTGATGTAAAACGTGATCAGGTAGCGTTACTTTCAAATCTCACAAGACATCTAAAAGATGGTGGTGAGGTTATATTCTGCACCAACTTCAGAGGTTTTGTAATCGATGAATCTATTAAAGATTACGGTTTTGAAATTGAGAATATCTCTGAGTCAACTCTCCCTCGTGACTTTGCTCGAGATAAAAAAATTCATACCTGTTACCGTTTGAAATTCACTAAGGCTAATATGGTAAAAACACCTGAGCCTATGACAACATTAAAAGCTGCTCCTAAGTGGCAGAAAGCTTTAGATGTAAAAGAAAATACTTATCATGAGTATTCTGATTCAAATCACTATTCTCAGGATAGAAACTCAAGAAATGGTGACAGAAGCTCTTATAGAAATTCAAGAGCTTACTCTTCAAGAACATCTAATAGCTCAGACACCGCTACATATAGTACAAATACTGGTGTAAATAAGGTTTGGGGCGAGGCCAAAGAGAGTCACTCTACTTACAGACACGAAAAACAGGATAAATTTACAAAGCGTCCTGGAGAGTTTTCCCATAAGCCAATCAGACGTGATGAAGACAATTCATCATTTAATGAAAGACGAACTTATGATAATGGCTACTCCAGAGGTAAGTCATCTTATTCTAAAGGAAAAGATGGCTTTTCAAAAGGTAAACCTAGAACACCTTCTCACAAGCCACGTGTGTTTGGACCTGATGGAATTAAGGATCTGTAATGAGTCTTGTATCCATTATTGATGCTTATTTAAACAACGGAGCTGACAAACTTTTAGAAGGTGCTAATCTTTCAATTGAAGAGAATGAAAGAATATGTCTTGTAGGTCGTAACGGTACTGGTAAGTCAACTCTGTTAAGTTTGATTCAGGGTAAAAGAGAGTTAGATTCTGGAAGAATTATTATTCAGTCAGGTCTTAAGATAGCAACTTTATGTCAGGATCCTCCTTCATACGAACACGGTACTGCTTATTCACTTGCAGCTAGCGGTGTACCTGTTGTAGGTGAAGCTTTATCAAAGTTATCTTTATCAGAAGATCCTCATGAGCAACTGGAGCTTTCTGCTTTTATTGAATCACATGATGGTTGGGTTAAAGACGCCGTTGTACGTAAGATCCTAAACAGAATAGGTTTAGCTCCTGAGCTTGAATTAAAATCCCTTTCAGGTGGTAACCGCCGTAAGGTGGCGCTGGCTGCAGCATTGGCTTCTGAGCCACAATTGCTACTTTTAGATGAGCCTACCAACCACCTAGATATTGAATCTATTGCCTGGTTTGAACAAGAGCTGAAAAACTTTAACGGAACCCTGGTTTTTGTAACCCATGACAGGTTCTTTGCCAATAACTGCGCTACAAGGATAGTCGAGTTAGATAGAGGCAAGCTCTATTCCTATCCAGGTTCATTTAATCGCTATATTGAACTTCGTGATGAGCGATTACGCAAAGAAGAATTAGCTAATGCTGAATTTGACAAGATCTTAGCTCAAGAGGAGGCTTGGATCAGACGCGGCGTTAAGGCTCGTCTTGCTCGTAATGAAGGCAGAGTAAAAGATCTTGAAGAGCGCAGAAAAATAAGAGCAAATAGACGTGACAGAATGGGCAACGTCATTATGGAGGCAAATTCTGCGCAAAGAAGCGGTAACTTAGTTTTTGAAATTAAAGATCTTAATATCTCTTTTGGAGAGAAGTCCGTTATCAAAGACTTTAGTGCTACCGTAATGCGTGGTGACAGAATTGGTATTACAGGTCCAAATGCTGCTGGTAAAACTACTTTAATTAAAGCTCTTTTAGGTCAGATAAAACCAAAATCAGGCAAAGTAAGAACAGGTGTTAATGTAGAAATACAGTATTTTGATCAGTACCATGAAGGTCTTGATCTTGAAAAGTCTGTAGAAGATAATGTCGCCGATGGTCACACCGAAGTATGTATCAACGGTAAGAATAAGCATGTGATCTCTTATCTAGCTAACTTCCTGTTCTCTGGTCGAAGAGCCCGTTCTCCTGTAAAAGTTTTATCAGGAGGTGAGAAGAACCGACTGCTTTTAGCACGCCTTTTTGCTAAAAGCTCAAATGTTCTCATCATGGATGAGCCTACTAATGATCTTGATTTAGAAACCTTAGATTTATTAGAAGATCTTGTATCAACATATAACGGTACTGTTATCATTATCAGCCACGACAGAGCTTTTATCGATAAGGTTGCTACTGAGACTTGGGTCTTTGACGGTAAAGGTCACATTGAGTCTGTAATTGGTGGTTGGTCTGATGTGTTAGCTTATTATGAGAGAATTTCTAAAAATGAAGATTGTCAAACAAAGGACAATTCTCAAAAAGATATTAAAAAATCTGAACAGCCATCAAGAACTGGAACAGAAAAAACAGATAATTCTAAAAAGAAAAAAGGTCTTACTTTTACCCAAAAGCATGAGCTAAAAGAACTTCCAGATAAAGTTGAAAAGTTAGAAGCTGATATTGCCCTATTAGATGAGCAACTGTCAGATCCAGCCTTATTTGCTGATGGTCCTGAAAAATCTATTGAAGTTACCAACAAGAGAAACAAGGCTCAAGAAGAGTTAGACAAGCTCTATGCTCGTTGGGAAGAATTAGAATTGATAAACGGAGAATAAAATGCCTGCCATTTTTTCAAAGATTGATTTACATTCACATTCAACAGCTTCAGATGGTGCTTTTACTCCAGAAGCTTTAGTACAAAGAGCAATCTCAAGAGGTCTTACTCATTTAGCCTTAACTGATCATGACTGTGTTTTAGGAATAGATAGGGCTAAAAAGGAAGCAGAAGGTAAGCTTGAGTTAATTCCTGGAGCTGAGCTGTCAACAACATGGAATAACGAGCAGATCCATGTGGCTGCCTTATTTATCGATAAAGATGCACCAGCACTTCAAGAATATCTAAAAGGTCAAAGAGTCTTACGTATTCAAAGAGCTCAGGAAATTGGTGACAAATTAGATAAGCAGGGATTTACTGATTCGTATAACGAATGCGTAAAAAGAGCGGGGGAAGGTGCCTCAATTACACGTGGCAACTATGCTCGCTACATCGTTGAGATGGGCAGAGCTCAGACCAATGAGGATGCCTTTGAATATTATCTTAAAAAAGGTAAATGCTGTTATGTAAAGACTAATTGGCCTGATATTAGTGTAGCTGTAGATGCTATCTTAAAGTCAGGTGGTATTCCTGTGTTAGCTCATCCAAAACGCTATTCACTTACCAACACAAAATTAAGATCGTTAATGGAATATTTTAAAGATTGCGGTGGTTTAGGAATTGAGGTCGCTTCATCTCAGCAGAAGCCTGCAGATCATGAGTATTTGTGTGAACTTTGCAAGAAGTATGATTTCTTAGCCTCATTAGGTTCAGACTTTCATAATGTAGGTCCATACAGAGAGTTAGGTTTGAACCTGTCAATCCCTGACGATTTAAAGAAAGTCTGGGAAACCTCTCAAGCAAAAGAGTACCATTTTATCTAATTAACTAACAAACTAACCAAATAACCAAACAACTAACCATTTAGTTCAAAAGTTAAGTGTAGTAAGTAAGGTTTATCTTGCAAAATATTGCTAAAAATGCAGTTATAAGATGACCTTATTTCTTGTTGCAAAACTATTATCCACTCTATTTTAGCTCTTAAAAAATACTAGAATAATTGAATCCTCATCTAAAGAACCATCCTGAGAAAAGGCAGTAAATCAGTTGAGTATTTGTCTTAGCTGACAATTTGTATCTTTTAATAAAAATTATTAGCTAAAGCTAATTATAGTTGCATGTAACTAACCATATCTGTACAATAACTATGTGTTCGTAATTAAGATTTTTTAGCTAAGAGGAAATCATGTCAAAAATAGTTAAAGTTATCGGTCGTGAAATTATCGATTCACGTGGTAATCCAACTGTAGAAGCAGAGGTTTATTTAGAAGATGGTTCTTTTGGCCGCGCTGCAGCTCCATCTGGCGCATCTACAGGTTCTAGAGAAGCTTTAGAGTTAAGAGACGGCGATAAATCACGCTTTGGTGGTAAAGGTGTATTAAAAGCTGTTGCTAATGTAAATGGTCCAATAGCAAAGGCTATTGTAGGCAAATGCTCTTGTGATCAGTCCGGTATTGATAAGATCATGATCGAGCTAGATGGTACTGAGAATAAAGATAAGTTAGGTGCAAATGCTATCTTAGCAGTATCTTTAGCAGTAGCTAAGGCTGAGGCAGCTTCTCGCAAGGTTCCTCTATATAAATATATCGGTGAACTATACGGCCATAAGGGTAAGTATGTAATGCCACTGCCAATGATGAACATTCTAAATGGAGGCAAGCACGCAGATAATAATGTCGATATTCAGGAGTTTATGATCCAGCCTGTAGGTGGCAAGAATATCCGTGAAGCTTTACGCATTGGTGCTGAGGTATTCCATGCTCTGGCATCAGTATTAAAGAATAAAGGTTTATCAACAGGTGTTGGCGATGAGGGCGGTTTTGCTCCTAACTTAAAGTCTAATGCTGAAGCTTTCGCCTGCATCAAAGAGGCTGTTGAAAAAGCAGGATATGAGTTTGGTAAAGATGTAACTTTAGCTATGGACTGTGCTTCATCAGAGTTCTATAACAGTCAAAAAGGTCTATATGAGTTAAAAGGTGAAGGTAAGTCATTTACCTCACGTGAGTTTACTGATTACCTAGCTAATCTAGTAAAAGAGTACCCAATTGTATCAATTGAAGATGGTCAGAATGAGTCTGATTGGGATGGCTTTAAATACCAGACTGAAAAGTTAGGTTCACATGTTCAGTTAGTTGGTGATGATTTGTTCGTAACTAACACCAAGATCTTAGCTGAAGGTATTAAAAAGGGTATTGCAAACTCAATCTTAATTAAATTCAACCAGATTGGTTCTTTAACTGAAACATTAAATGCTATTAAGATGGCTCATGATGCTGGCTACACTGCTGTGGTATCACACAGATCAGGTGAAACTGAAGATACTACGATTGCTGATCTTGCTGTTGGTACTTCATGCGGTCAAATTAAGACAGGTTCTATGAGCCGTTCTGATCGTATTGCTAAATACAATCAGTTAATCAGAATCGAAGAAGAATTAGGTGACGATTGCGTTTTCTTAGGAAGAAAGGCTATTAAAGGTCAAAACTAAGTTTTAGATCCTTTTTGATTGAAGATATTAGTGCCAGGACTTGTTCCTGGCGTTTTTGTTGGTGCTTATTGAAATCAAAATTTAAGAGGTAATCTCAAAACTATGGTAAATGCAAAATAAATTTTACAAGTTTAAGAGCGAATGAAATGAACTTTTTGATCTTACTTTGCTTTTTTAAGTTATATTTGTGCTAACTTGATAAAAAATACTTTTGAAGGAATTTTGTCATGAAAAAGAAAACAATTGGTATTGTAAGTTCATGTGCTGTAGCTGTAGCAGCAGTTGTATATGCTAGCGGTGTATATTTTACAAAATCAGCTGTAGATAATGAGATTGAAAAGATTAATGACATCTCAAGCCAAGGCGAGAATCCCACTCAGGAAATTGCCTCTGTTGCTCATTTTAATGTTGAGGATAAGGGCTTTTTCTCACAAAAGGGCACACTTACACTTTCATATCCACCATATGTTAACTTTTCGGTTCCAGTAAAGATTGAGCATGGATTTTTAAATGCAGAGATATCTTTTGATACAAAAGATATCAACAACTATTTATCAAGACAAAAGCTTTTATCTCTTGATGGAAATACTTTAAAGAGCTCTGCAAAGTTAAAAATTAGTGCTTTAAGTCAAAGTGCAACTTTAAAGCTAAAGCTTGATGGAAGATATCTTGACAGATCAATAAATCCTATTTCCGCATCGGTTAAAGCAGAGTTTGATAAAGATGAGAACGTTGATTTGTCATCTGAATTTAACAGTATCAATCTAGACTTTATCGGAAAAGTCGATTCTCTAAAGTACAAGACCAAGTTTACAGGAATCGGCGCTCTAAAGAAGTTTGATGAAATGGAACTATCAACTAAAGGTGTGAAGACTATTGGTTTTAAATCTGATAGCTTAAAAGCATCATTAGAAGCTAAAAATCAAAAAGATGATGGTACCTTTGATCTTAAGTTTAAAGCCAAAGGCGATAATCTTGATTATATAAAGGATTATGATGCAGTTATTACTGTAAGAGGTATTACAGCTGATGCTCTAAGTAGCCTGTATACAGGAGCTGTAACCGGACTTCCAAACTCAATTCCAAATATAAAAGGCATCGACATTGATAAATTTGAAGGCGTAATTGATGACAAGATTGGCTCTTTAATCGGATTATATGATAAAAAGAAACTTCCTATTAAAGCTTCTGGCAAACTTGATTTTAAATCCTCAGAAGATGAATCAGTTCCTGTGGTTAACGGAAATATCAACGTTACCACAAATGAAGATCCTGGTCAGACCATGTTCTTTGTAAAAAAGGATAAGGAGTACAGCTCAGAGATTAAGATTGTAGATTCAGAAGTTTATGTAAACAATGAACGCATGATGTAGCGAGTAGTTCTGATTGATAAGTCAAGCTCAGAATTTCATACTTTGTGCTTTTAACGCCAAAGTATGAAAATTCTCGACGGTTAAATCCCTGCTGGGAATTTTTACTAACGAATTTGATAACATACTATTTCCCTATTTAACATAAGGTTAATGTTTCAATAGATGCTATACTTTAGATTAAAGATCAGAAAGTTTTTAGAACGATGACATGAAATTTACAAAGCTACTGCCAAATTCATGCAATTTTAGAGATCTTATTGACAATAATAGAGTATATGTAGATAAGACAGCTTTAATTTGCCAAATTGCAAAAGATGAAAAAGGCCCATATTTCATTTCACGTCCAAGACGCTTTGGTAAGTCAACTCTTATCAATACCTTCCATGAACTCTTTGCTCATGGAACAGAGAGGTTTAAAGGTTTAGAGATTGAACCTTTATGGAAAGACAAAACATATAAGGTTATCCATTTAGATTTTTCTACATTCAGAGAGGTTCCTTCAAACAGTTCTTTTAATAAAGAATTTATGGATGCCTTTAAGCTTTCACTTGAAGAAGCAGGTATTGAGCCTACAAAAGAAAATATAGATAGTCCGGCTAAATTGCTAAAAAAGACACTAGATACAGAAAGTGAAGTGGTATTGCTTGTAGATGAATATGATGCACCTTTAACAGCTGTCTTAAATGTTAGCAATGAATTTGAAGATAGACGCAAGATCTTATCTAACTTCTATTTAACTGTTAAATCATGTGACGGAAAATTCCGTTTCATCTTTATCACAGGTGTAACTTACTACTTACATACCTCAATATTCTCTGCATTTAATAATTTAAAAGATTTAACTTTAGATCTCAGATACGGTGCTTTATTAGGTTATACCAGTGAAGAGTTAGAAAAGTACTTTAGTGAGTATATTGATAATGCTGTAGTGACTTTAAATAAGAAGTTCCCAACAGAACGTTATACACATGAAAAAGTTGTTGAAGAACTAAAGCGAAACTATGATGGCTACAGTTTTGATGAAGATTGTATGCACCATGTCTACAATCCTTGGTCAATATTAAATTTCTTAAAATCACCACATAGAGGTTTTATTCCATACTGGGTAGTATCAGGTGGTTCAACACCAACGTTCTTAGTTAATTATCTAAAGCAAGGTTTAGAAAAATACAATGCTGATGAATTACAGTCATTGCTGCAAATTGATTCAACAGTGGACAAAGTAAGCAGTAAACTGTATCCAACAATAGATAATATTGCAAAAATTGACCTCTTTGCCATTCTGTATCAGGCAGGATATTTCTGTATCAAAGGTGTAAACAGAAAAATACTTCAGATAGGAATACCTAACCTTGAAGTAAAACAGGCTTATTCTGAAATCATGTTAAGGCTTTTAACTAACAACAATGATGTTCAGGAAAAGTTTACTACTTCACTTTACAATGTTCTTTGTGAAAATAAATTAGACAAGCTAAAGGACATCTTTAATTGCTTTATCAATGAACTCTCATATGAAACCGTAAAGAACTTTAATGAAGCATGTTTTAGAGATGTATTAAAGCTTGCAATGCTAACCTTTAATGTAACAGCTTCAACTGAGGTAATGGGCGCTTGTGGAAGAGCATACATTACAGCAGAGGCAGGTGACTACCTGTATGTCTTTGAATTAAAGGTAACAGATAACAGTAAAGACATTGCAACAAAACTTACTGAAGCTAAAGAGCAAATCATAAAGAACAAGTACGCAAGACGTCTTACAGATAAGACAGTAGTACCAGTAGCTTTAGTCTTAGAGAATAACTCTAAGAGTAGAGATAAGAGTGATACTCCTGTTTGTGAGATTGTTGCTTTAGAAAAAGTTTAATAAGACTAAAAACGGTGAATTAGTTTTCACCGTATTCTTGAAGATGGATTGAAGTAGTTATTACCACTTCTTCTTATCACCAAAGATTTCATCAAGATCGCTCTTATCGGCTAAACTCTGACCATCAGCGTCAGCCTTTTCTTTCTTAGCAGGATCTTTAATCTTAGTTTCAGCATTGATGCCATTTAAAAGGTTTGTTAGAAGATCTTCTTTTTCAGTAAGCCAACCGTCTTTTACACCAGAAGCTTTGATAACACTTAAACCTTTATCAATAAGCTGTCTGCAAGAACCTATTTGACGTAGTCTTTTCATTTCGAAAACTTTCTGAATTAAGTTTGAAATGTTAACTTTTAGCACCAGAATGTACAGACGACGATCTTCTTTATTTAATTGAGATGGATTTAAAGGAATACCTGAGGTCATCTCTGACTTTAAGATGCTACGTAATCTTCTGATAACACGAAGTTGAGCAATAGCCATAGCATCATTTTCAGGGGCCTTAAAAGTACTTAATTCTTTGTAATTGGTTTTTAGCTCGGCAATGATCTTTTCTTCGTTAGCAATTCTGTCTTTTACCTCATCACGGGTTTTAGGATCAATTGCTCTTTTTCTTAAAGCTCTGATAATTCTGTAGTGAAGAACTAAAACTAGTGTTTTGGAAAATGCAACTTGAGCTTGGTTTAAAAGCAGTTCTTCACATTCGGTGATGATGTTTCTTGCTCTAGTAGAGATAAGTCTAGCATCCTGCTCACGGCGGGCAACATAATCACTGTACATATTCACAATGATTAAAAGAAAACTTGCTAGAAGAACAAATATAACAGCTATTGTAATAAACATAATCGCTTCTCAAAACCGAAACATTCTCGTTATTATAACGGTATACAAGACAATTACTTAAGTTTATGGGTAATTTTTTTGAACAAAATCGTAAAGTTACTCAAATTTACAGGTAACTTTTTTGTCTCCCCAGTTATTTATGACATTTCGAGCGTCATTTTGAGGTCGAGATGTGACTACTTGATGTTGAAATTTAGTTTGCAAGGCTTTGTTAAATCGTTTGCGATGTCACTTTTATATAGGCTAATTATGCTATAATTCCTGCTGTTGTATACAAATTACAACTTAATTTTACCGGTAACGAACCGCCTCTGCTAAAACATAGCAGAAATAAAAATCGGCAGTTGCAGACAGCTGTAGTCAAATAAACAATTGATTACAACGGTTCACTGAACAAGGAAAGTACCATCTATGACAACATTGATTAAGACAGCTGACTTCATTGAGTCTGTCTGTGATGCGATTCAGTTCATTTCTTATTATCATCCAAAAGATTTCTTAAAGGCTATGAAACATGCCTATGAAATTGAGCAGAATCCATCAGCAAAGAACGCAATCGCACAGATCTTAGTAAATTCAAAAATGTGTGCAATCGGACACCGTCCATTGTGCCAAGATACAGGTGCTGTTACCTGTTTCGTTAAGATCGGTATGGATGTTCGCTTTGAAGGCGACATGACTATTCAGGAAATGGTGGATGAGGGTACTAGAAGAGCATATGCTTTCCCAACAAACCCTCTACGTAAGTCAATCCTAATGGATCCATTAGGAAAGAGAATTAACACCAAAGACAATACTCCTACTGTAGTTCACATTGAGATGGTTCATGGTAACAAGGTAGAAGTAGCTATTGCATCAAAGGGTGGTGGATCTGAGAACAAGACCCACATGAGAATGTTAAACCCATCAGACAGCGTAGTTGATTACGTATTAAGCCAGATCCCTCTAATGGGCGCTGGTTGGTGTCCTCCAGGAATTATTGGTATCGGCGTTGGCGGTACTCCTGAGAAGTCTGCAATTTTAGCTAAAGAAGCTTTAAATGATCCTATCGATATCCAGGAGTTAATTGCTCGCGGACCTAAGAACGCTGAAGAAGAGTTAAGACTTGAGCTTTATGACAAGATCAACAAGTTAGGTATTGGTGCCCAGGGCTTAGGTGGTATTACCACTGTTCTTGATGTTAAGGTTAAGACCTACCCATGCCACGCAGTATCAAAGGCTACTACAATTATTCCTAACTGTGCTGCAACTCGTCACATTGATTTTGAGTTAGATGGTACAGGTCCAGCAACCTTCACTCCTCCATCATTAGATGACTACCCAGATATCGAAATCGGTGGTGCAAGTGCCAATGTTAAGAGAGTAAATCTTGATACTATCACTAAAGAAGAGATTGCTTCATGGAAGATGGGCGAGACCTTATTATTATCAGGTACTATCTTAACAGGTCGTGATGCTGCTCATAAGAGAGTATGTGACTTAATCGCTCAGGGTAAGCCTCTACCTGAAGGTGTTGATTTCCACAAGAAGTTCATCTACTACGTAGGACCAGTACCTGCTGTAGGTAATGAAGTTGTGGGCCCTGCAGGTCCTACCACTTCAACTCGTATGGATAAGTTCGTTGAAACCATGCTTTCACAGACAGGTCTATACGGAATGATTGGTAAGTCAGAGCGTGGTCCTGAGGCTATCGCTTCAATTAAGAAGCACAAGGCTGCTTACTTAATGGCAACCGGTGGTGCTGCTTACTTGGTATCTAAGGCAATTAAGTCAGCTAAAGTTCTAGCATTCGAAGATCTTGGCATGGAAGCTATCCGTGAGTACAAGGTTGTTGATATGCCTGTTACCGTTGCGGTTGACAGTGAAGGTAACTCAATCCATAAGATTGGACCTGAGCAGTGGTCAAAGAAGATTGCTGAGATTAAGTTCAAGTACATCTAATTAAAGTACTTAAACTAAATTGAATATCCTCTAAACTCAGAACTAGGGGATGTTCGTGAGAGAACGCTTTCTTGAAATATAGAAAGCGTTTTGTTTAAGCAAAAATGTCTCTCCGCTTTTATTTCCCTTACAAGTTTCTCAATCATGTTATTGGCTTTGAATAAAGATGCACTTTACTGCAATTTGTAAAAGTTTCATTGTTCTCTCACGAAACGTGTTTTCAGTTCTAGAGCATACTTTATTTAGCAAGTGAACTATTAGCGGCAAATGCCTGCAGCAACTGTTTTAAGATCTCAAGTCTTGATCTAGACTCACTTTCAGGTACGTTGTACCTTAATGAGCTAGGACCAGTGATTCTGTATTCATTATGTTTACAGGTAGTCATGAGTCTTATCAGATACTCATTAGAGATCTTATGATTCTGATTTAACTCAATGATGCCTCCTTTAGCATCGCCATTGATCCTTTTGATTCCAAGATCGGTTGCTAAAACCTTTAAAGATGATATCTCAAAGAGGTTTTTAGTAGCATCAGGCAGGAAACCAAATCTATCAATTAGTTCAACTTTAAGATCTTCAAACTGATCCTGTGTTTTACATGATGAAATACGTTTGTATAAAGACAATCTGGTATTCACATCAGCAATATAATCTGTAGGTAACAGGCAAGGTAAGTGCAGATCGATTTCACATTCATTAAGAGTGATCTCTGCTAGTGATGGCTCGTGACCTTCTTTTAGAGCTTTAACCGCAGCTTCTAACATCTCAGAGTAGAGTGAGAAACCTACAGATTCAATCTGACCTGACTGTTCTTCACCTAAAAGCTCACCAGCACCTCTAATTTCCATATCATGAGTTGCAAGAACGAAGCCAGCACCTAATTCTTCTAATGAAGAAATAGCATCAAGTCTTAATTTAGCATCTTTTGATAACAGCTGTTTAGGAGGAGTAAAGAGGTATGCATAAGCTTGGTGATGAGAACGTCCTACACGACCTCTGATTTGGTGTAACTGGGCTAAACCTAAAAGATCAGCTCTATCGATGATTATGGTATTAGCTGTAGGCACATCAAGACCATTTTCAACAATAGTAGAGCAAACTAAAAGGTTAAATCTTTGGTGATAGAAGTCTCTCATCACCTTTTGCAGATCACGTTCGTTAAGTTGTCCGTGACCTATGCCAATTTTAGCTTCAGGAACAAGTTTTGCTAATTGTTCTGCTCTTTGGTTGATGGTTGCAACATCATTATGCAGGTAGTAGACCTGTCCTCCACGGCGCAATTCACGCATGATAGCTTCACGGGTTAAGGCATCAGATTTTTCTGTTACAAAGGTTTTAACAGCAAGTCTGTGCTCTGGTGGAGTTGCAATGATAGAGAGCTCTCTCATTCCTTCCATAGCCATGTTCAAAGTACGTGGAATAGGAGTTGCTGTAAGAGTCAGCAAATCAACCTGAGCTCTAATTTCCTTTAAGCGCTCTTTTTGTTTTACACCAAAGCGATGTTCCTCATCGACAATGATAAGACCTAGCTTTTTAAATTTAATGTCTTTTGATAAGAGTTTATGTGTACCGATGATGATATCAACACTACCTTTTTCTATCTCTTTTATTACCTCGTTTTGTTGTTTTACAGTTTTAAAACGAGATAGAAGTTCAACATTGATTGCAGTACCTGCAAATCTGTCTTTAAAGTTTTGATAATGTTGCTCTGCTAGAATTGTAGTAGGTACTAGAACTGCAACCTGAGAACCTGCTGATGACACCACAAAAGCTGCACGCAGGGCAACCTCGGTTTTACCAAAACCTACATCACCGCAAACTAATCTGTCCATTGGCTGTTCTTTTGACAGATCGTTAATAGTGTTGTTAATGGCAGCCATCTGATCAGGAGTTTCCTGATAGCCAAATCCTGAAGCAAATTCATCCAAAGCTTTTTCATCAACTTTAAATGCAGTACCTGCGACAGCTTCACGGCGAGCATAAAGATCTAAAAGCTGAGCTGCAACATCTGTTACCTTTTGTACTGCTTTAGCTTTCTTTTTAGACCAAGTGTCATTACCTAATCGTGATAAAGGAGGATTCTCAGAGCCAGAGTATCTTGCGACCTTTGATAAAGCTGTAATAGGGATATTGAGCATATCTCCATTTTGGTATTCGATGGTTAAGAATTCACCTTTGATGCCACCAATATCCAAGATCTTAAGTCCACGATAACGACCGATACCATGGTCAATGTGAACTACGACTTGACCTTCTTTTAAAGATGAAAGGTTGCGGATGATGGTATCCTGAGAGAGCTGCGATTTATAGGAAGCTCTTCTTTGTTTTACAACTTTAAAGCCTAAAAGCTCACTTTCTGTTAAGACACACAGTTTTGATGATGGAAGAATAATACCTTCATCAAAAGGAGCAATAGTCATCATCAGAGGTGCTTTTTCGTTTAAAAAGTCCTCAAAAGATGAAGCAGCTTTCATGCCAAATTTATCAACTAAAACTTGAGGCATAATCTCTCTTAAGGACTGTCGTCTACCTTCAGAGAGGGCACAGATTAAAATTCTGTAACCGTGACTGATTTTCTCATCAGTAAAGGCTACAAAAGCTCTTGATGATTCTTTTTCCTGATGGTTAAAAGCAATCTCTGGTACCTTTTCAAAATCAGTATTGTAAAAGCCACGTTTTGAGACTGAATCTTCAGCAAAAGGATTTTTGTATAAAGAAATTCGTTCAAACTTTTTTAAGTTATCAGTAAATTCTTTAGGAGTTAAAAAAACTTTTTGAGCAGGAAGAGTAGGGTGATCTGAGTTACCAGCGTACTCTAAAGCTCTTTTATGAACATCCACATCGAAATCGTCACAAGCTTTAGTTACATCATCTACAGTTATGATTTTGAACTTTTCATTTAAGTAGTTAAATACGGGGTCAACTTCACTAAAGAACAGTGGTAGATAGTATTCAATTCCTGCTGGAATTGCACCTTTTGAGATAGCCTGATAGATAGGATGATTAGTAAGATTTGCTCCTACAAAGGCATCTCTATAATTACTTCTAAACAAACTGATACCTGACTCATCTAGCGGAAATTCATGAGCTGGTAACATTGAAACAGAATTAATCTTTTCTAATGATCTTTGGGAGTCGACGTCAAAAATTCTCAAGCTATCAACTTCATCATCAAAGAAATCTATTCTGTATGGAGTCTTAGAACCCATAGGATAGATATCGACAATAGAACCACGTACAGCGAATTCACCTGGAGAGAGTACTTGCTCTACAAGGAGGTAACCATGAGTTATAAGATCTTTTTTCATCATGGTGATGTCACGTTTATCACCAACTTTTATAGAAAAGCTTTGCTTTTTTATAAAAGACACAGGAGCAATTCTAGGCATTAGAGCTTGTACAGTAGTAATGACAATACCATCTGACATCTCAGGCATTGCAGCTAAGAGCTTTATTCGTGAAGAGACAATATCCTGATGAGGGGATAAAGTATCATATGGCAAGGTTTCCCAATCTGAGAAATATTCAATGTCAGTTTTAGGAAGTAGAGCCTTTAAATTGGTTCTTAAGCTTTGAGCATCAAAGCTATCGGCACAAATTACTAATATAGGACAAGATGTACAATCGTGTGTAGCTTGCTCATAAATAGCAGCTATGGCTCCTGTCAAACCTGTAGAATTTAAATTACCAATTGATTTTACGGTATTAGAAAAGGTTGCATTGATGCCACCCTTTATAAGATCTTTTAACTGCATTGTTGTTTGCTTTTATATTTTTTTTGCCTGAACTGTCTTCAATATTTATTTTTTAGCAATATATTGAATTACATGATCTATCAAATGTCACACGATACTATCAGTAAGAATGACAAGATGAATCATCTTGATAATACAAGGTGATAATAAATAACAAGTTGCGTTATACTACACACAATTTTACATCATTTGTGTGTTAGCTAAAATCTATCGTAGTAAAAACACGCTGTCTTTCTTTAAGAAGAACGACTGATGTTACTTATGTTAGATAGATTAAATTCTGCAAATTGGCACAATATTAGACTGAAAATGAAATACCTAAAAAGTCCTATTTATCTATTAGCTTGGTTTGTGTTTATCACAGCCTGTGCTTACATAATCCCATATTTTTCTAATGATTACCGTTACATGATGATTGAAGGTACTCAAGATCTTGTGTCATCGTTTAGCGACATTGTAGTATCTCAATACCGTCACTACTTTACCTGGGGTGGTAGAACCCCTCCACATGTATTAGCTCAGCTGTTATTATGGGGCGGTAAATATGTGTCAGCTGTAGGTGCTGGTCTTTGTTATTTAGTTTTGATCTACTTAATCTATGTTCAAGCTAAAGGCAAAAGAGTAAATCCATTTAAGCTTTTAATTCTGCCTGTACTGTTCATAACTGTAGCTTTATGGTTATGTCTTAGAGCCTATGGTGAAGTTATCTTTATGTTAGTTACCTCATGTAACTATCTGTATACCACCACCTTCATTTTGGCATTCCTTTTGCCTTATAGATTTTCAATAAATGCGGATAATTGTAAAAAGTCAGTACCTTTTGCAATTATGATGTTTCTGTTAGGAATCATTGCAGGCTGGTGTAATGAGAACACAGGCTTTGCTATCTGTGCTGCTAACTTCCTGTTATGTCTATATCTTTATAGGGTAAAGAAGTTATCTTTCTGGCATCTCACAGGTTTTGTTGGTACTTGTATAGGCTTCTTAGTTTTAGTATTGTCTCCAGGTAACAATGCTCGTCTTGAGATGATGGAAACAACTGGTAGCTTTAATTACTTCTCCCATTTAGCAGTGACATTGGATATTTTCTTCTTAACCTTGTTAGAGGAATTACCTTTAATTCTGTCACTTGTTTATTTACTCTTTATTGCTTATAAAAAGAAATTCTTTTCAAAAGATAAATTTGCTGAATATAAAAATGATTTTATAGGAGTGCTTTACCTCTTTATCTTTGGATTTGCATCATTGGCAATTATGATTTTTTCTCCTAATTTCCCTGCAAGAACCGCAACTCCATTTACCTGTGCTTTGATTGCTTGTGTATTAGGTGTTTACTTTATTTTAAAGAAAGAAGATATAAAGGTAATGCCAAGAACATTGACAGTATCTTTATACACTCTATGCTTTGTCTATATTCTAGTTACAGGAGAGAATGCCTTAGGCGGACTTTTAAAGGTAAAACAGGATATGGTGGAGCGTGATTATGAAATTCAACAGCAATTAGATGCAGGTGTAAAAGAGCTAGTGGTAAGTCCTTTGACAGTTGAAACCTCTCGCTATATCTTTGTGGCAGATGTTAGAACTAAGCCTACATTTTTTGCAAACGAGATTTTAAGTCGTTTCTATCATGTAAATTCCATTGTCAGAACCTGCGATTTTGCAAAAACTGTAAAGCACTCTGATCTTATTATCTATCAACATTACGGTGAACCAGTATGCTCAGTGAAGAAGCCTTAGTTAAAGCTGTAAAGAGAGCTCTGTTATCTCAAAGTGATGACGGAATGGTAAAAGATCTTTTAGTTATCCATGAAAGAGAAATGCTTTCTCAAAGATTTGAGGTAATAAATAAAATCCACGGCAAGAGTGCATCTGATTTGATGGAGGATGATGTCTCATCAAGACATGATTTAGTAAAAAAGAAGCTGGCCTTTAAGGTCAGCTCCACTCGTTTCCCTCTGCCAAAATCACTTAGCAGAGGTCCTGTTAGAAAAACTCACAATCGAGGCAATTAGTCCCAACCGTTAGCATCATCCTCAGTTACATCTGAGGATTTTATTTTTGATGAATCTGTCTTCATAGCATTCCATACTCTGTTAGTTATCTTGGTAGTTTTAGCAGGAGTAGGTTGCATAAAGTACATTGTCTTTAATTTCTCATCTGAAAGCATAATACTGTCATTTGACTTAAGCTCTTCAGATAAGTTGTCCATTGCCTCATCAACTGGTAGAACGTAACCTAACTCATCAGAGAGTTTTCTTGCGTTCTCAGGAGTTAATAGCCAGTCAAACCATTTCATAGCGTTGTCATAGTTCTTTGCACCACGAGGTACAGTCCAACTGTCATACCAGAAGATAGAACCTTCTTTTGGAATTACATATTCAATATCGTATTTGTGTTTACCGTGTGCAGCTAAGTGTCTGCCTTGAATGATGTCACCTGAGTAACCAATAGCAGCACAAATCTCGCCTGATGCAAGATCAGTTACATAGCGGTTAGACTGGAAATAAGCTGTGTTAGCAGCAAGATTTGTTAAGATCTTTTTAGCTTCTTCGTAATCTTCAGCCTTCTGAGATAAAGGATCTTTACCTAAGTAATGCTGAACTGCTGAGATAACCTCAATAGGGGAGTCAATTACAGCAATACCGCATTTTTTGAGCTTGTCAGAATTTTCTTTTTTGAATAGAAAATCCCAGGAATCAATTTTGTAATCTTTGCCAAAGATCTCTTCAATCTTTTGCTTGTTATAGCCAATACCGATGGAGATCTCAATATAAGGGTAGGCGTAGTCATTGTTTGGATCTAAAGTTGCCATCTTTTCTAATCTTGCATGGTTTAACTTGACCCAGTTAGGAATTTTTGAATGGTCGATTTTTTGTAATGCACCTGATTTTGCCATTCTTGGTACATAGTAGCTTACGACTACAGCTGCATCAAAGCCGGTATTACCCGCTAATAATCTTGCTTCCTGTAATTCATTTGAATCGTACTCTACATAGCTGGTTTTAAGACCAGTATCTTTTTCAAAGTCAGCTACAGTGTGTTCTCCAATATTGTAGCTCCAGTTCCAAATATTTACTTTATCGCTGTTTTCAGCCATCGCGCAATTTACATTACCAATACATATGGTACTTAAAAGGCACAAAGACAATAGCTTCATTATCATTTAACCTCTGTAAAAGTTTATATGCCGAAAAATCGGTCCACGCCTAGTAAAACATGCCTAATCCAAAGTGTCAAACTTTAAACATCTGAATTCGTCTTTTTGTCGTGTTTTATCGATGTTTTGTTTAATTTTTTTTAAGCATTTTTTATGAAAAATAAAAGCGTCTTTTTTTTTTGTTGACCTGTGATAAAGTGCATAAAAAATATGCTGTACTAAAACAGCGTTTAAAGTAGAGATTCAAAACTCATACTTTTACAGAATGTAATTAAGACCACAGGGGCTTGCGAGCCTCATTTCAAATTGATTTAGGAATAAGCAATGAACGAACAGAATGATGAAATTGAAATTGATCTTTTAAGACTATTCCGTTACATATTGTCAAAATTCAAAACACTTATCCTCTTAGGAGTTGTCTTTGCCGTTCTAGGTTTTGCTTATAAATATTGTCGTTTTGAGTTTTCATCCACTCCTCTAGCTGAGGTTAATAATCTTTTTACCATTGAAAAGATTGAAAAAGAGCCTGATGGAAAAGTAGTAAAGAAAAAAGAAAAGGTAAGCTACAATCTTTATAAAGAGGACTATGAAGCTCGTTACTCTGAATATGAGAGTAAAAAGAGAAATATTGAGGTTCATAAAAAGCTCTTAAAGCAGGATTTTGATACCTTTAAGCGAGAACTTGCTACACAAGAAGAGTACATCAAGAATTCAAAACTCTATAACCTAGATCCTGATAAGTATTGGGAAAGTGAGTTTTACTACACTGTTCGTGAAAAGAATTCAAAAGCAGCTCTGCCTAATATAGCAGCTGTAAAGAAGGTCTTAAAGTCAAAAGAAGGTAGTGAGGATGAGACTTTTGAAAATGAGTCTACAGTAGTGCGATTTGCTAATCGCCTATTGCATACGCAAAAGTATGTACAGGCCTTTGCAAAATCTCTTGGAATTACCATGAGTCTTACACAAAAGCCTGTAAGAGAGCTATTCGGTTTCTCTTCAATCGACAGCTACTCTTTTGTTGTAAGTTTAAAGGGGGATTCACAGGAGACCTTATCTAAATTAGAGAAGGTAAAAGAGCAGTTTGATAAGGAATTTACCGAGTTCTACGGTCAAGACTACATCATCAAGATCCAGCCAATCTCAACAGAGAGAATTTATAACGCAGGACTAATCAACTTAAAGCGTGATACTGATAATTCAGTCATCAAGATCAACAATGAAATAGAGAATAAGAAAAACCAGATTTTAAATCAGGTGCAACCTCTGCCTCCTGAGGATATTGATGTCAAGATGAAGACTTTAGAGAGTTACAAGTTTATGAAACTTGTGATCTTTACAGTTGCAGGTTTAATTTTCGGTTTATTCATTGGAGCTGCATACTTTGGCATGAAGTATTTGTTCTCAGGTAAGTTAACTTCTGCTGAATATTTAAAGAATGTTTATAGCATAAAGAATATTGCAGTGTTGCATGAAAGCTCATTTTCTAAAGAAGTTGCAAACTCTAAATTGCTTTTGGAAAACGCAATTGAAATTATTTCTAAAGGCAAAAAGAAGGTAGTACTGGTTTCAACCTTAGATGGAAAAGAAATTGCAAATGCAACAAAGGCGATTAGCAATACTTTGTCAAAGCTAGGTGTATCTTTTGATCTTGTAAAAGACTGTGAACTAAAAGAGATCACCTACAGTGATGCAGTTATTGTCATAGAGAAACTTGATGTTTCACTCTTAGAGGAAACACGTAATGAGATTGAGTTGTTACAGTCTTATAAGGCTCCATTAGAAGGTATTGTTTATGCTTAAGAGCTAAGAGATCCCATACATCGTTTAAACAGTTTATTCATTTACTTATCAAAATCTGAGATTTAGGCATTGATCTTCAAGATCACCTCAGCTCTTGTTCAGGAACTTTCAGAGGTGCCTTATTCGGCTGCGCAATGCAGCCTCTCTTTTCTCCATAGCACTATATTCATATCATTCTCACTAAACTTTAATACACTCTAAATTTTGCAATCAAAATCATTCTGATCAATTATCAAATGCAAGAAAATCTAAAATAAATTATTTAATAATGTTATATTATATAATAATTTTTTAAAAAACTGTCTAAATATTAAGGTTGTAGATATGATAATGTCATTTTCAGTAGCCAATTTCAGGTCAATTGGTAATGAACAAAAGCTATCTTTTGTATCAGATAATGCAAAAGAACATATCGATAACACTTATCCTGTTACAGATAACTCTAAAATAAGATTACTAAGGTCGTGTGCAATTTATGGAGCAAATGGCAGTGGAAAATCTAATTTGCTAAAAGCTCTTAATACTATGAGAATTATTGTGACTTCTTCTAGCAATGGTGATGCACTCCCAGTTATTCCTTTTGTATTAGACAGAGAAAAATGCCTTGAGCCTAGCATTTTTGAAATCAATATGTGTATTTCTGGTGACAGGTATCAGTATGGGTTTTCTTGTACAAAAGAAAAGATCATAAATGAATGGTTATATGTATATCCTCATGTGACAGGTAAGCGCAGGACTTTGTATGAGCGACTGTATAATGACGAAACAAAAAATTACGATTGGAATTTGACAAACAACCTTAAAGGTCAAAAAGCAGTATGGCGCGATTTAACGAGGGATGATGCTATATATTTAAAAACAGCTGTTTTGTTCAATTGCCAATCATTGAAGCCTCTGTATGATTTCTTTAACAAAGACCTATGTATTATTCTCAACGTAGATTCAATGTCCATACAGTTAGCAGATGATCATAATTTAAAATACGAAAAAGAAGTTATCCGTTTATTGAAAGCTACTGATTTTAATATATCTGCTTTAAAAGTTGAAAAAGTAGAGCTTGATTATCTAACTAAGAAGTTAACCCATGCTTATAGTATTAGTTCATTAAAAGGAGAAAATTCTCAAGTTTATGAGCCCGTACTTGTAAAAACGGTTCATACAGGTACAGATGGTGAACTAATAGAATTTGATTTAAACAAAGATGAGACTAATGGTACTGTAAGGTTGATTAAGTTAGCTCAATTTTTAATAGATGCTTTGAAAAAAGGTAAAGTTCTCGTAGTAGATGATCTGAATATTGGTTTTCACCCATTTTTGACCAAGTTTTTGATTGAACAATTTCATAGATTAAGTACAAATCCAAATAACGCTCAGTTGTTGTTTACAACCCATGAATCTACAATCATGTCTCAAGATTTATTTAGAAGAGACGAAATTTGGTTTACAAAATTAAATAGCAATCAAATGACAGAGGTATATCCTTTAACTGATTTTAAACCTTTGAAAGGCAGTTCCAACGAAAGACTTGATGTTAAATACTTAAACGGTAAATATGGAGCTTTACCATATGTTGATTTAAGTTTAATAGAAAATGTTTTGAATGATAGGCTTGATGACAATTAAGGTCCTTATTTAAAACTTGAAAAGTATAATGTGATAAAGATAGTCGGATCTTATCGATATACATGCACATCGAAAATGTGCCTAAGGATATCTAAATTAGCCAATTATTAAGCTATGTTTGTAAAGAATAGTTATGCTAAAAGCTCTTTTGTTCTAGTTTTACTCATATTTATGTCCTGTTTAAGAATAATTACAAGAATAAATTGAAGTTCGTTGAAATCTTACATCTTTATCAAAACTAACTATTTCATATTCTGTATAATTTCCATAAAACCTTTTCAATAAACTAGAGCTAATCAGATAAGCATACATAGGTAAGGATTATTTTATGGAAAACTTTCAATACTGTTTACCTACAAGATACATCTTCGGTCAAGGTGTTAGTTCTAAAGTAGGTCAGACTGTCTCAGATCTTGGATATAAAAAAGTTCTAATTGTCTATGGAGAGGGATCAGCAGTTCGCTCTGGTCTTATCTCATCAATTAAAGAGCAATTGGCTTCATTTTCTATTGGCTACACCTTGTTAGGTGGAGTAAAACCAAACCCAAGAGCAGATTTAGTTTATGAAGGTATTGAAATAGCAAGAAAAGAAAAGGTTGATTTCATTTTACCTGTAGGAGGCGGTTCTGTAATTGATACAGCTAAAGCAATTTCATTAGGAGCTGCTGACAGTGAACAGGGGGATTTCTTTGATTTTTATCTTAAAAAGAGAAAGCCTGTAACGTCATTAAAAGTAGGAGCTGTGCTTACTATTCCTGCAGCAGGTTCTGAAAGTTCAACTTCATCTGTGATTCAAAAGACCATCGGTGGCCATATCATAAAATGCGGTTGTTCTAGCGAATTGAACCGACCATCATTTGCCATATTGGATCCCGAACTTACATATACCGTAAGCAAATACCAGACTGCTTGCGGTATAACTGATATGATGGCTCATATCATGGAAAGATACTTTACTAATTCAGAGTGTGTTGATGTTACTGATAATATCTGTGAAGGTCTACTACGAGCAATCATTAAGAATGCTCAGACAGTAATGGAAGATCCTCGCAATTACAACGCAAGAGCAAATATTATGTGGGCAGGCTCATTAGCTCATAACAATATCTGCGGTGTTGATAGAGAACAGGATTGGTCCTCACACCATCTTGAGCATCAGTTATCAGCTTTATATGATGTAGCACACGGAGCTGGACTTGCTGTAATGTTTCCTGCCTGGATGGACTATGTCTTCAAACATGATGTTATGAGATTTGCTCAATTTGCTTCAAATGTCTTTAATGTAACTTTTGACTTTGATGATCCTTCAGTTACAGCAAGAGCTGGTATTAAGGCTTTAAGACGTTTCTTTAAATCAATTGGAATGCCTTTGTCATTTAAAGATATCGGTGCAAAGAGCGAGGATATTCCTCAGTTGTTAAGCATGCTTGGTGTGGATGAGCAAAATAAGAGTGAAGGCAAGTTTGTGGTTTTATATAAGAGTGATTGTGAAAAGATCTACACAATTGCAGCAAACTACAGAGAACAGTAGAAATTTTGGCTCTTTTGGTGCACTGCGCCTTTATTAGTGCTGATTTGGAGCTAATTGCGTATCGTGATAATTTACATCAATAAGAGCCAACATTCATATAACAGAAAAGCTAAGACCTAAATAAATGCTAGGAAAATAAAATGTTACAAAGACAGAGATATCTTGAGTTACTCTCAAGAGAGTATGACAACCGTTATGCAGTTTATACCAAGCTGATAAACCTCAATGCTGTTTTATCTATGCCAAAAGGCACAGAGCATTTTATTTCCGATATTCATGGCGAGTATGAAGCTTTTAAGCATATCTTAAATAACGCCTCTGGCGTTATCAAAGAGAAGGTGAGATTGGTCTTTTCTGATTACTCTAAAGAGCAAGTCGATGAGCTGTGTACACTTATCTACTATCCTAATGAGTGTCTTTCAAATAAAGAAAAAGAAGAAAGTTCTTTACTAAATTCTTTTTACACTAAGACCATACTTGATTTAATTACACTTGCTAATTACTTATCTTCAAAATATTCACGCTCTAAGGTAAGAAAAGCCATTGATGGAGACTTTTCATACATCATCGATGAGTTAATGCATGCTAAATCTGATGATCAAAACTCAAGAATGGCTTACCACCGATCTATCTTAGAGGCGATTATCAAAACAGGATCTGCAAGATACTTCATTCTGGAGCTGTGTAAACTCATCAAAAGATTAGCTGTGGACAGACTGCATGTCTTGGGTGACATCTTTGATAGAGGTCCACATCCAGATAAATGCATGGATCTTCTGATGCAGTATCATGATCTTGATCTGCAATGGGGAAATCACGATGTACTGTGGATTGGTGCCTGTTGTGGTTCTGCTTTGTGCGCTGTGAATGTACTTTGTAACAACATCCGCTATAAGAATTTTAAGATGCTAGAGAATGGCTATGGTATCTCTTTAAGAAAGTTAGCCATGTTTGCAAATTCTACTTATAAAAATGAAAATGGCTTTCCTACATCCCACAAAGCTGTAGCTGTTTTGGCAGTAAAACTCATAGGTCAGCTAGTAAAAAGACATCCTGAGTATGAATTAGATGACAGATTAGTATTAGATGGTCTTGATCTTAAAAATGGTTCAGTTACTTTAACTGATGGTAAGACTTATAAGTTAAAGACAACTGATCTGCCAACTGTAGATAAAGCTCATCCTTATGCTTTAACTAAAGCTGAACAGGAGGTTGTAGACGATTTGGTAGCTTCCTTTACAGGTTCAGTAAGACTTAATAACCATGTAAAGTTTCTGTATTCTAAAGGTACCATGTATCAGTGTTTTAATGGCAATTTGCTCTACCATGGCTGTATCCCGTTAGATGAGGATGGCTCCTTTAAAAAGATTAAATGTGACGGTAATGAACTGTCTGGTCGAGACTATCTGGATTTTTGCCAAAAGAAAATTCGCGAAGCTTATACCTTGAGAGATCAAGACCATTTAGATTTCTTGTGGTACATGTGGACAGGTCCATTGTCACCTCTTTCCGGTCGCAGAATGAAACTCTTTGAAAGGCTGTTTGTTCAAGATGAGTCAACATGGCATGAGCCTAGAAATCCTTACTACACCTATTATTACGAAGAGAAAACCTGTAATCAGATCTTAAGAGAGTTCTCTTTAGATCCGAACAATGGCCATATCATCAATGGACATACCCCAATTATGGCAAAGGACGGAGAAACTCCTGTAAGAGCAGGAGGAAAGCTATTAGTTATAGATGGAGGCTTTTGCAAAGCTTATCAGGAAAAAACAGGTATTGCAGGTTATACCTTAATCTATAGCTCACACTATTTGCATCTAAAGGCTCATACTCCTTTTACTACCATAAAAGATGCTATTGCCAACAACAGCGATATTGCTGACTTGCAGGTAATTTCTGTTGAAGATTTTAAACAAAGAAAGATGGTGGTAGATACTGATCTTGGACAGGGAATAAAAGAGCTTATCTCTGATCTTGAAGAGCTTTTAGAAATGTATAAGCAAGGTCAGTTAAGAGAAAGACTGACTGATGAAAAGGGTAATCCATTTATCTAACTGAAAACGCTCTTTATAGGAGCCAAAATATTTAGATTAGTAAAGGTGAGTCTTATTAAGACAGACAAATCTCGAATAAAAATATGTTCCCAATAGTTTGGCAAGTTGAGTTTTGCTTTTGAATAAGTCAACACTTTAGTAGAAATTAAGTACCTAACATGCTTAAAACAGCTATTTAAGGCTGTCTTTTAGAGAGTAAAGCAGATCACAGATTTTGATGTGAATATTTAAAAATTTGCAATGAACGTGAATTTTGTATTTTAAAATTTTCAAAAATTTGAGGTTAATTAACCTTTATAAAAAAATCTTTTCAATTAGGATTGCTTCAAGAGTTTACAAGGTTAATTAACTGAGTTTAATAATCGCAATTATTTAAAATCTTTCTAACTCCTTGTAATAAAGCCATTTCTGAAATAAATCGGTATTTTTTTGCAAAAACATTACATCGGTCTACTAGGAAAAATAGGACCTTATCTATATAATCTTCTTGCTTACGAAAGCGATTATGTTTCAGTTATAAAAGAACAGAAACGTTTACGACAGATAAAAAAATCTGTTTGAACTTAATTAGGAGTAATCATGAAAGAACAGTGGCGCGGTTTTACCGGCTCTCATTGGGTCGATGACGTTAACGTTAGAGACTTCATTCAGCACAATTACACACCTTATGATGGCGATGAGTCATTCTTAGCAGGTCCTACAAAAGCTACCGATAAGCTATGGGGCGAGTTACAGCAGTTACAGCATGAAGAACGCGCAAAGGGCGGTGTTCTTGATATGGAAACAGAGGTTGTTTCTGGTATTACTGCTTACGGTCCAGGTTACATCAGTGCTGATAGCAAGGATCTTGAAAAGGTTGTAGGTTTACAGACTGATAAGCCTTTAAAGCGTGCTTTCATGCCATACGGCGGCATCAAGATGGCAGAAGAAGCTTGCACCACCTATGGTTATACCCCTAACCCTAAATTCCACAAGATTTTCAACGAGTACCACAAGACTCACAACCAGGCTGTATATGATGCATATACTCCTGAAATGAGACTTGCTCGTAAGAACAAGATCATTACAGGTCTTCCAGATACCTATGGCCGTGGTCGTATCGTTGGTGACTACCGTCGTGTAGCTCTATACGGTATTGATTTCTTAGTAGCACAGAAGAAAGCTGACTTAGCAAACTGCGGTTGCGGTACCATGACTGATGACATCATTCGTCAGCGTGAAGAGTTAGCAGATCAGATCAAAGCTTTAAATGCCATGAAGGTTATGGCTGAGAGCTATGGATTTGATATTTCACAGCCAGCTAACAACGCTCGTGAAGCTGTTCAGTGGTTATACTTCGGTTACTTAGCTGCTATCAAGACTCAGAATGGCGCTGCTATGTCAGTAGGTCGTGTATCTACCTTCCTTGATATTTATATTGAGCGTGACTTAAAAGAAGGTTCCTTAACTGAGGAAGAGGCACAGGAGTTAATCGACCATTTAGTTATGAAGTTACGTATGGTTAAGTTCGCACGTATTCCTTCATACAACCAGTTATTCTCAGGCGACCCAGTTTGGGCAACTCTAGAAGTTGCAGGTTTCGGCATGGACGGCCGTCACATGGTAACTAAGAACGATTACCGTTTCTTACATACCTTAGAGAACATGGGTCCATCACCAGAACCTAACTTAACAGTTCTATACACTGAGAAGTTACCATTAAACTTCAGAAAGTATGCTGCTAAGATTTCTGTTGATACCTCTTCAATTCAGTATGAGAACGATGATGTAATGCGTCCAGTATGGGGCGACGATTACTCAATCTGCTGCTGCGTATCTGCAACACAGACTGGTAAGGAAATGCAGTTCTTCGGTGCTCGTGCAAACTTAGCTAAGGCTCTTCTATACGCAATGAACGGCGGTATTGATTGCAAGACCGGTATGCAGGTTGGCCCAAGATTACCTAAGATCACCTCAGAGTACTTAAACTACGACGAGTTAATGGCAAACTACGATATCGTTCTAGAGTGGTTAGCTGATCTGTATGTTAACGTATTGAACTTAATTCAGTACATGCACGACAGATACTACTACGAAGCAGCTGAAATGGCTTTAATCGATACCGATGTACGTCGTACTTTCGCAACTGGTATTGCAGGCTTCTCACACGTAGTTGACTCATTATCAGCAGTTAAGTATGCAAAGGTAAAGCCAATCCGCAATGAGAACGGCATTGCTGTTGACTTTGAGGTTGAGGGTGACTTCCCACGTTACGGTAATGATGATGATCGTGCTGATAAGATTGCAGTATGGTTATTAAGAACCTTCTTAACCAAGTTAAAGAAGCGCCATACCTATCGTAACTCAGAGGCTACAACCTCAATTCTTACCATTACTTCTAACGTTGTATACGGTAAGGCTACAGGTTCATTACCTGATGGCAGAAAGGCAGGCGAGCCATTATCACCAGGTGCAAACCCATCATACGGTGCTGAAAAGTCTGGTTTATTAGCATCTCTAAACTCAGTTGCAAAACTACCTTACGAGTATGCTTTAGACGGTATTTCAAACACCCAGACCATCAGCCCAGATGCATTAGGTCACTCAGAGGAAGAGCGTGTTAAGAACTTAGTTCAGGTAATGGACGGTTACTTTAACCAGGGCGCTCACCACCTGAACGTTAATGTATTCGGCACTGAGAAGTTAATCGATGCTATGGAGCACCCAGAGAAGCCTGAGTATGCAAACTTCACAATCCGTGTATCAGGTTATGCTGTTAAGTTCATCGATTTAACTCGTGAGCAGCAGTTAGATGTAATTTCTAGAACTTGCCACAAGGCAATGTAATTTAGAAAAATTACACTATAATCTGTATAAAGAGGGCGCCTTTTGGCGCCCTTTGTCTGAGGAAGACAGAATTAAGAAATAACACTCATATCAGTAATTGAGCTGATAGGAAAATGAATTTATAGGACACATGTAATGACTCAAGGTTATATCCACTCTTTTGAAACTTTCGGATCTGTAGACGGACCTGGTGTTCGTTTCGTGGTCTTTATGCAAGGTTGCCCAATGCGTTGCCTTTATTGTCATAATCCAGATACCTGGAAAATGAACACAGGGGAGACTTTCGATGTTGATACTGTAGTTAATAAAGCCATGCGTTATAAAAACTACTGGGGCAAAGATGGTGGCGTTACTGTAAGTGGTGGCGAAGCATTAGTTCAAATTGAATTTGTAACTGAATTATTTAAAAAGTTCAAGGAACTTGGTGTAAACACCTGTCTTGATACTTCAGCAGGTCCTTATAGAGATACTGATGAGTATAAGCAAAAGTTCGATGAGCTTATGAAATACACAGATCTTGTGTTATTAGATATTAAACATTCTGACAGTGCTGAACATAAAAAGCTAACAGGTATTGGTAATGAGAATATTCTAGCCTGCGCTCATCATTTAGATGAACTGCATATACCAGTATGGATAAGACATGTTTTGGTTCCAGGCATTACTGATAACAATGAGCAGTTACAGAATGTAAGAAAGATCATTGATTCTTTATCAAATGTCAAAAAAGTTGAAGTACTGCCTTATCATTCATTAGGTGTACATAAATATGAAGCTCTAGGTATTGATTACAAGCTCAAAGATACTCCAATGCCTGATAAATCATCAGTTGAAATAGCTTGTAAGATTTTAGGTGCGCATCAAGATTAGGCAGGATCCTGAGAAAATATTCATACAAGAGACAAATATTTTAGTTTTACATAGCGATCTCTTCTGTAAAAATTCTGAAATGTTTGCATCGGCTAAATGATTCGGATGCAAACATTTACATTTTTAGTCAATTTTTGTCTAATCTCCAACTTATTTCTTCATGTTTTGAAATTGTGTCTTACTATCTGTATTTAACAAAGCAACTTTTACTTCAATTTCTTTACGCTAACAGCACAGCTCTTTCCGGCAAAGGTAATACCATAGCCATAGATGCTTTTAACAGTTTTATTAGACATTAAAGGCTCTGCGTATTTCTTGTCTTCAATCTGAGATATAGCCTTCTCACTTAAAGTTTCAATATCAGATCCTATTGGCGCTGATTTAATCTCAATGATTGCTACTTTTCTACAATCACTGTCCTTAAAGAAAATATCAGGATAGCCATCACCTGATTCGTAGTTAGAATGATATTCACCCAGATTATCTTTACAGTTAGTAAAGATACCGTTTAAGAAGCCATGGTAGTAATTCTCGTGAGGAGCTCTAGTTGCTGTATCTCTTATTGATACGAAAGAACGTAATAATGGTCCTAACTTGTTCTGTACAAAATCAACATTACCTTCTAACAGAGCATTAGATATGTTTAAAGCAAGGTTATCTTCCTTTACAACGTTTCCAAACCTTTCTTTAATATTGTTTTCAAAACACTCAAGTATCTCTAGGTTAGGAATTCTTGCAAAGATTTCTTTATTGGTTTTACTGTCTTTAGATAACTCTGCTTCATCTGTCTTTCCCCAATCTAAGGTCAGATAACCAGTATGCAGAAGAAGTGACCAGAAATCATCAGAGTTATGTTCTGATAAAGTGTCATAGTTCATGGACTCGTTTAACTTAAAGCTAATTGACTTACCATCAACCAAGTTCTGCATCTTTTGGTTGTCATTATCAGTTAAATAACCAAGGCAACCTGATAAGGATTTATCAGAGGTAGTGCCTTCCCAATAGTTTTCTAATCTGTTTAATTTTAAGGTTCCCTTAAGATTCTTTTTGTAATAATCACTAATGAAACTTACTATATCCCATGGACAGAACATCTCTTTGTCATAGAACTTGTATCCGTCATAATGCTCTTTTACTTTTTGAGCAAAGTTGTCCATTTTATAGTCTTTTAAGAACTTATAGGTTTCTTCTTTGGTAAAACCAATGATTCCTGTATAGTCTTCGTTTTCAGAGAGGACTGTATTTACCTTAAGGTTATTAACACCTGTAAAAAGACTGTTCTTAGCTACCTTTAAACATCCTGTGATAATGATCTTGGTGAGTGTCTTTTGATCTTTTAAAATACCAAGAAAACTTTTCATCAAATCTACCATGTTGTAATGAAAGTCAGCCTTAAAGTCTTTCTCATCACGATACAGTTTTGTATTCTGTATGTCATGATATGAAGCATTAGCTAGAGGTACATCATACTCATCAATAAGGAGTACTGGGTACTTTCCATATTCTTTATAAAGAGCTGTAGCTATGATACTTAATGAACCTGTCAGATAATCTGAATTCTCAAATTCCCTTAAAAACTCTACCTTAAGAATTTTGCTTAATTTGTCTTTATCTTCTTCATCTAGTTTTGGGCTGTTTAAAAGATATCTATACTTTTCTGCAAGTTTGCTTATTTCCTTTGCAAAATTTTTATATGCTATTTCAAAGGTCTTACCTGTTACATCTTTTAAAGAAATACTAATAACAGGGTACTGTCCCATGAACTTATCACAGAACTCTTTATCTTCTAATATCTTGGTGCCTTGAAAGTACTTTTGCTGAACTGAAGTATCAAAAGGTTTTTCTGGATTGATTTGCAAGAATGACTCAAACATGGTCATGAGCAAAGTCTTACCAAAACGTCTTGGTCTTGTAAACAACAGAACTTTTGTAGAACTTGTAAAAACAGTCTTTAAGTACTCTGTCTTATCTACAAAGTAACAATTACCGTCTTTTAGCTCTTCATAACAGCCAGGATTATCCGGTAAGGGTAAAATTTCATTATCGCTCATTTTATTAATCCTGTTTTTTATTGCTAATGATTAATTATAGTCTGTTCAGTTAGTCAAAAAAGAATATTTTGAACATAACTCTTAGCATCGATCTTTCTTTATATCTATTTATTTGTATATGAATTTTGCTGATTCTAAAAATCATATTACATTCACAACTCATTAAGTTTACCTAATTTTATTAAAGATTATAAGGTATTTAATATATATTTATTAAATGCTATATCTATTTTTTTGATATGAACAACTACCTATTTACTTTCTAAATAGGTAGTTGTTAAAAGTTAAGTGCTAGGGCACAGTAGCATTAAAACAGTTCTGCTTTTTACTTTAATCTTTTCACCTGCGTGATACCTGGTACTCATATAGAAAGGAGTTACGTCTTTACCAGGTCCTAGAGATGTATTGATGAACTGGTACCAGCTCTTATCAAGGTGACCTGGAACGCATGGTATTTCGATGGTCAAATCTTCCCAAAAGGCATTAACAAAGATGTAGGCATACATCTCTTGTTTGGAGTAATAGTATAAAAATCCAATTGAGTGAGACATATCAGACCAATCTGGCTGGAATGGTTTTATACCATGCCACTGGATCTTGGCATTAGTGAGCAATTTGTCTAATTTATGGTGAGGTGTATCATTTACATGCTTAATTTTACCGATTCTGGAAAGACCAATTAGTGTCTTGGTAAAATCAAACATCTCACGCTGTTGCTCATTAAGGTCCCAGTTTAAATAGCTAAGCTTATTGTCCTGGCAATAGGCATTGTTATTACCATTTTGGGAGCGTAGTACTTCATCTCCCATACAGATCATAGGAGTACCCAGTGAGAGCATGGTAATTGCCATGAAGTTTTTCACCTGACGAAGTCTTAATTCATTTAAATGAACATCATCTGTAGGGCCCTCAAAGCCGTAGTTTGCTGAATAGTTGTTATCATTACCATCACGGTTATGTTCACCATTAGCAAGATTATGCTTGTGTGAGTAGCAAACCAGATCATAAAGGGTAAAGCCATCATGACAGGTGATAAAGTTAACTGACTTTTGAGCATCAACCATATGCTCGTTGTAAATATCAGGAGAGCCTAAAAGTCTTAAAACGAACTTTTTGACCATACCAGGATCTGCTCTCATAAAGCTTCTGACATCATCTCTGAACTGTCCGTTCCACTCTCTCCATTTAGAGCCTGAAATTGCACCTAACTGGTATAGACCACCAGCATCCCAAGGCTCTGCAATTAACTTGGCCTCTGCAAGTCGTCTGTTAGCATCAATAGACAGCAAGGTTGAGTTGTCGTTCATTGGAGCGCCAAACTTATCACGGGTTAGAATAGAGGCCAAATCAAATCTAAAACCGTCAACATGCATCTTCTCATGCCAGAAGACAAGTGAGTCGATGATCAGGTTTCTTACAACCGGCTGGTTAGCATTTAAAGAGTTACCGCAACCTGAGTAGTTTTGGTAATAGCCATCTTTAATGATGTAGTAGCCATCCTTATCAAAACCTTTAAAACAGTAGCTAGGTCCATTCTCATCTCCTTCGGAGGTGTGGTTATAAACCACATCTAGGATAACCTCGATGCCGTTTCTGTGAAGCGCTTTGACCATGTCACGGAACTCTTTTACAGGTCCTTCAATACTTTTATCGGAACTGTATCCTTCGTGTACTGAGAAAAATGCCATAGGACTGTAGCCCCAATAGTTATCCATATTAGGTCTAGCATCCTTTTCATCGAACTGATATACAGGCATGAGCTCTACTGCTGTGATACCTAGCTCTACAAGATAAGGGATCTTTTCAATAAGACCTTTGTAGGTGCCTCTTAGCTCATCTGAAAGACCTGAACTTTTATCAGCCGTAAATCCTTTTACATGCAACTCATAGATGATGGTGTTCTCAAGTGAATGGTGAGGAAAAGTATCAATACCCCAATCATATTCGTCCACATTGATGACAGCACTCTTAGGTGCATATTTAAAAGCAAGCTTCTCGTCTTTAGGTAGGAATCTTTTGTAATCATCAGGGAAGAGTACTCTCATTCCATATGGGTCGATTAAGATCTTGTTAATCTCTTCTGCCTGAGATTGTGCCTGTGGACTGTCAACAGTTTTTGTTACTCTATAAGCATAGATTTGACCAGCACCTATATTGTGAACAAATACATGCCAAAAGTAGGTGGATTTAAAAACTGTAGAGGACAGATGTACTACATAAGGTGAATCGTCATCTACTGCATCGAACAGTAAAAGATCAATTTCGGCTGCATCTGGTGCCCAAACGGCGAAATTTACTCCATCTTTTTCAATAGTTGCACCTAAATGTCTGCAGTGACCTTGTGAAATAATATAATTCTTGTTGCTCACGTATACCGATCCTTGATAAAAATTGGTTTATATCTTTGTTCATATTCTGAATATAGATTGAGCTTAGTTGAAATTAAGTTCAGTTTAATAAAATGAACTCTCTAATCTTATTCACTTTGTAATTTTGTGCTCATACGCACTTACACAATTGTTGTACTCAATTGTAGCAATCCTGCTTTGAAAACTCTTACAGCTTATTCCTCTTTCTGTGATTAAATTCATCAATAATGCTTTACTTCTAAATTTAAAGCACCGGTTTAAAACATTATTAAAATAAACTAAACAATAAAATCTATCTCAATGTTCATTTTTAGGGCGAAGTTAATCATTATGACCTAAATTATGTTATTTTTGACGGTATGCAAAACAACTATGGAAGCAACTGATTTTGCAAAAGTTCTCTTTTACGAGGATCACCATTTCATTTACCAAAGATGTAAATTGATTTGCAAATTGAGTATGCACAACACAATTCTTCATTGGAGTTTATAGTATGGCAGATTTAAACTACATTGCAGCAGGTCGAATCAACACCACTCCTCTCGATCTTAATGGCAATCTTGATAAAATTCTCAAACAATGTGCACAAGCTGTAAAAAAAGGTATCTCTATTATAGCTTTTCCAGAACTTGCAATTTCTGGTTACAACTGTGGTGATCTGTTCTGGCATAGTGAGTTAACTAAAGGAGCACAGCATGCTTTGTTAAATTTAAAGTACTCACTGCCTGAGGGGATTGTTGTAGGTGTAGGTCTGCCTTTAACTGGCTCTGACAATAAGTCTTATGATGCTTATGTTCTATTAAAGAAAAGCAAGATCATAGGTGTAAGTGTTTTACACTCATGCTATAACAGCTGTGACTCAAGAGTTCGTTTCTTTAGAACTCCTTGTGTTGAAGGTTTATCTTTTAATATAGGATCTGAGATCTTTACACCGGCTAACACTTTTGAGGTTGAACTTAAAGTTTCTTCAAATCAAGTGGAAACTAGGAGAGTTGGTGTTTACTTTAATGAAGGTGATTTATCTTATCTTGATAAAGTTGAGCTTTTAATCTGTCCTGAGGCCAAGCGTTTTGAGCTGTTTGATGATAAAAAGCGTGTTGTAGATGCTGTAGCCTTATCTTCAAATCTAAAATGTACCGTTGTAACAACAAACATCTTAGGCTGTGAAAGTGGTTCTGATATCTTTGATGGTCTGTCAATTATTGCAGATGACGGTAAGTTAGTTGCGCAGAGTAACTATCTATCTTTTAAGAGAGCTGACTTTGTAACAGCATCATCAGGCATCAGTGAGTTCTTAAAAGAGTACGACACAATTGTTAGAGCTGTAGCATTAGGTCAGTTTGACTGGATGTTAAAGACCCGTTCTCATGGTTTTGCTCTATCTATGTCAGGTGGTGCAGATTCTGGTCTTTGTGCAACCTGTGTTTGCTATGGTCAGTTAGCTGCTTTAGAAGAGTTAGGCTATGACGAGTATAAAGATCTTCTATCTTCATTAAAGTTTGAGGTGCCTGCTTTTACAGGTGATAAACAGTCATATGTAAAAGAAAAGATTATGCCTCAGGTCTTAACCACTGTATATCAAGGATCAGCCGTATCTGGCTCTGTAACTAGAACCGCAGCTTCAAAAGTTGCTCATAACATTGGTGCAACTCATTATGAGTGGTCAATTGCAAAGTTAGTTGAAGATTATGTTGCTATCATCAATGGTACAACACCTAGCGATGAGCTTAACTGGGATCGTGACGATTTGACATTGCAGAACATTCAGGCTCGTTCTCGTGCACCTGGTATCTGGATGATCGCAAACCGCTATAACAAGCTTTTAATGTCAACCTGTAATGCTTCAGAGGATGCTGTAGGTTACTGCACAATGGATGGAGATACAGCAGGTGGTCTATCCCCAATTGGTGATGTTTCTAAGAGCAGAATTCTAAAAATCAATCAGCATATAGCAGATGAGGGAATTGAAGTTGTAAAAGGTGGCTTGAAACTAGATGTTCCTGATATGTCATACATCTCAGCTCAGGTTCCTACTGCTGAATTAAAACCAGGTCAGACTGATGAGCGTGATCTAATGCCTTATGTGCTCTTAGATAGAATTCATGTATTACATCAAGGTGAGCTTTATACTCCACAGAGAATTTTAGATACCTTAGTAGAAGAGTATCAGAACTTTTCACGTGAGGATCTAAAGCTGTTTGTAACTCGTTACTTTACAAGACTTGCTGTAAATCAGTGGAAGAGAGAAAGGGGAGCTACCACTTTCCATATTGAGAAGACTGATTTAAATGCAAAATCAGGCTTTATCTTCCCACTACTAAATGATGGTTACAGATCATTGTTAGAAGATCTTAAATAACGTTTAGTACTAAAGAGTCTTAGATGCGCCTTACTAACAGATATTTGCTTTGTTTAGTTGGCGCATTGATTTTAATAAAGGTATAAAAAGCTCTAAAGAAGACTCTTTTTATAAAAACATGAAAGTAGTGAAAACAGCTTTGAAATTATGGCAAGCAAATTTTGGTTTATACTATTCAATCTTCATTTAAAAGCGTTTGTTAAAGGAAAATCTGTTAATTTTCTTAATCGTCAACTTATGTTTATAATCCATATCTTTAGCGATTTTAGATTTGTCAAAGAGAATTGCAATTTCTCTTTTGGTGAATTTAAGCTCTTTTAATTTTGGAAGATCGTAAATCTCATTGTCAGTTACAACGTGATACAACCTGCGTAAATAATCTTCAGGATCATGAGGATCACTAAAAGCAACAGAAGTCTTTATGAGGTTTGACAATTATCCTTTGTAAGGAATTTTCTTAAAACTAGTCATGATTTTTTTTAACAGTCGATTGTTCTTCTTACAGATTTTTACTTTGTCTAAATATCGATTGAGAATAGATTAACCTATTTCTAATAGATCGCTTTGGGTATATCGATCAAAGTTGATCAAAGCATCAAATCTTCTAGTGAGTGCTTTGTCAAAATGTTCATACAAATTGGTAGTTGCAATGATGACAATATCTTTAGGTAAACTATCGAGGTATTTTGAAGAGTAGAGGTTACTCTGCCCATTTCTCTTAGGTCATTTGAATTGGTTCTATCAAGAGCAAGTGCATCTATCTCATCAAATAAGATAATGCGCTTGTTGTAAGAGTTTATTGCAGTTATTTCCTTGAAAAGTTCCGATAAATTTTTAGAAGTCTGTCCTAATTTACTGTCTATTATTTGGGTAAATTCAACAGAATAAACGTTCTTTTTCAGCATTCTTCCCAGTTGCTTTACAGCTTCTGTTTTACCTGTTCCTGTTTTCCCATGAAACAAAAATTTACAAACACCAAAATTCCTTTTTACGGCATTAGCAACACCTATGATGTCGTCTGTAATGACTTGAGGCAGAAGTGGAGGCTGTTCCACAGAAGTTGATATCTTTTGCAGGTATTTTATGTCTTCAATGGTATCAGTAATGTCATTAAAAACTGATTGAGGAACGAAAGAGTTAGGATCAGTTACCAAAGCCATAACATAATGAGCAAGTTCATGATGCCCATTTCATCAAAACATTTAGCAACTGTATAGGCTGCCACTTTAAAACCAGGCTCATTATGCTCAGCATGATATCTAATCAGTTCAACTACGTCTCTTTTCTTCATATTCACCTTGATTAGTAGATAATATCATAAAAATAAAGATGTAAGATACAATAAAAAATATACATTGTTTAAAACTGCGTTTGGAGGTTTCTTTTTATATCTTTGAAAATGGAAGCCAATAATAGATAGAGTTGATTTTTGTCTTTAGGATTAAGTGTTAAAAGACAAATTTATTTTGGAATTTAAACTCTGTGGCACCTTATGAGCACATTCAAAAACGGTTTGCTAATCTCTTGTAGGAAAGAGGAGATAATAGTGCGTTAAAAGTCTTCAAGAAGCTCATTGTTACAATCAATCTCATCACTGGGATTTTTTTCTTGAAGAGGAGGAATATCACAATCTAAAGCCTTTGCAATCATACCTAAACAAGAGACATGATCATTTATAAAGATCTTATAACGATTTACTAAATCGTTAAGTATATTGGGGCTTACATTCGTTGCTGCAGACAACTATTTTTACAGATATTCCTTTTTGCACTAAGGCAAGCGATTGCTTACTTTCAGGATGTTTTTCTAGATATTTGTCATTCATAGCTTAAATAAACTGTGTTACATCCATTTCATGGAAATTATCAAACATTGATAGAATTGTGTCAGTATCTGCCACCTCAAAGATCTTTGTAAAAGAAAGAGAGGTTAATCATTGGTAAAAAGCAACATTTGATCCAAACTAGTATTCTTTTATTGTATTTGATGAAATGAAATCTCTTAATATCTCTCTATCAAGATTCTGATCTTCTAAAACATAGTGAGCAAGTTCAATGCCTGAACATCCAGATACCATGAAGTCACCATTTGCTAATTCAAGACCTTCCTCAGTAAAATTCTTTTCCAAAGTCATTATGTGTATTACAAAAGTCAAATCTTGGATTTTCAATTATGGATGATGATCCGTGATACAAGGTAATCAATTAAGACATCCTAATCTATTCTCATTTATGACTGACCTAATTTATTTAGAGCAAGCTTTATCAGTGAATCTGTATAGTCAATCATAAAAAGGGGAATGTTTAAAACATCTCCATCAAGTTTTAAGTTATCTAAAGAGTACCTAATACGTAACTTTACCTTATCAGAAAACAGCTCTTTGAACTTTTTCAAACTTGTTGCCCTAGTATTGCTCTCTGCCTTTACTTCTACTGGATATATGTCATTTTCTTTTTGAACTAAGAAGTCTACTTCATAAGATGGATTATTTTGAGACCAATAGCGAGGAGTCAAATCACTTTGACATATTAAGCTTTGCAAAACAAAGTTCTCTGTTAAAGCGCCTTTAAATTCAGTAAATAACCTGTTTTTCTCACCAAAAGCTCTAGGCGAGAGTTGGCATAATTTTCTTAAAAGACCAACATCTGCAAGATAAATTTTAAAAGCAGAGATGTCATCATAAGCTATTAAAGGCAATGAAGGTGCTGTACTTCTGTAGATCTTATGCACAATTCCAGCATCTACAAGCCATTGTAATGCATCTTCGTATTCTCTTGCTCTAGCACCTTTTTTTACTACTTTGTAGAGAAATTTTTTGTTTTCACGAGATAGCTGTGATGGAATCGATCTGAAGATCATTGAGATCTTAGGATATTCACTGATATTAGGATGCTTTGCAAAATCCCTTTCATAGGCAGTAATAATTGATGCGAGGCTTTCTTCCATAGCTTCAACGTCGTTGTATTCAGACCATCTTTGTAAAGGTTCAGGCATACCACCAGTTACGTAGTACATTTTGAGCTTTTCATACAGCTTATTAAAGAATGCTTGTGGAATAGGTTCTAGGCTATCAATTGTCTTTAAAAATTCAACCAAACTGTCATCATTGTTAGCAAGTAAGAATTCAGTAAAAGTCATGGGATTTACTTGTAAAAAGTTGACCTTACCAACAGGAAAAGAAGATGGTTTGGCTAAAGTAATTCCTAAAAGAGAACCAGCGCAAGCTATATGATACTCAGGTGCGTTTTCACAAAAGTACTTTAATGAGTTTATGACATCAGGGCAATCTTGGATCTCGTCAAAGATAATTAGAGTTCTATGAGGTTCAATCTTTTGCCCACTTACAAGCATTAAATTTCTTAATATGCGCTTAACATCTTTAGTTGTTTCAAAAAATTGTTTGTAGTCATTGTTTTCATCAAAGTTGAAGTAAGCTGTATTTTCATAATATAGCTTTCCAAATTCTTTTAGTAACCACGTTTTTCCTACCTGTCTTATACCTTTTAGGATTAGTGGCTTTCTAAAAGAAGATTCTTTCCAAGCTAAGAGCTTGTTTATTATCAATCTCTGCATAGTATTGTTCTTGTTAAGTCAAAAATTTGTTTATAAGATAGAATCAATCATAGTAAAAGAGATGACCTGTTGTACAAATATCTAAATGTTATTAACTATTTGATATTATTAAATATAAGTTATTAAGATCACACTTTTATAATGTATTTATAGTGGCAATTATCACATAATTATATATAAAAGTGTATATATTAATCACACTTTTATATATTGTCTATGACAAATTATTTATGAAAATCCGTCATTTGTTTTATCTACTTAAAACATCAAGCTAAAAAAGTTATAATAAAAGGTTACAGGCGTATATGTTAAAAGGTAACTAATGAACAAAAAACACCCAGCTCAAAGACTTGATGTGATCATAGAGCAAGGATCACTATCTCCATTAGCAGGATTGAAGAAATTCTGGCCATTTTTAAAACCATATATCTTTTTAACCATATTAGGTGTGTTGCTTACTATCCCAGTAGGAGGCTTGGATGCTGCTGTTGCATCTTTCTTAAAGCCTTTTATGGATAATGTAATGGTGGACAAAAATACTGAATTTGCTTTAAAGGTTCCTTTTATTATTATTGGATTTACCTTAGTGCAAGGTATCTGTATTTATACCTCAAATATCGTCAATACCTATGTAGGTTCAAGAATTTCAACTGACTTGAAATTAGCTTTATACAAAAAACTATTAGTAAGTGAATCAGCTTTCTTTGATAAGAATACCTCAGGTATCGTTCTATTAAGATTCTGTAATGATGCTGACTCTGCTACTACAGGTCTTATTACGAACGTAAAGCTTTTCTTATCAAAGTTCTGGTCATCCCTAGGTTTATTGGCGGTTCTGCTTTGGAACTCATGGCAATTGTCTTTTATTGCCTTAGGTGTATTGTTTTTATTGGTGATCCCAATGAAGATTGCTAGAAAAAAGGTTATGAAGATCATGTCTAAGAACGTTGAGGCTCAGACAAAGATCAACACTACCTATGTAGAAACCTATTCTGGTATCAAGATCATCAAATCCTTTAACCTTATCAAAACAATGTATGTGAAGTTTCATAGAGAAGTTGAGGATATCTTTAAGTTCTCCATGAAGATGACAAGAGATACCAACTGGTTATCTCCTGCAATGCATTTAGTTACAGCTTGCGGTGTAGCAGGCGTGCTTTACTATGGTATGTATTTAATTACCACAGGTGTAATCACCTCAGGTACTTTCGTAGCCTTCCTAGCTGCTCTAATCATGCTATATACTCCAATTAAGAGTATTGGCAACAACTATGTTGGTCTGCAAACAGCTTTATTAGCATTAGAGCGTATCTATGTGATCTTAGATGCACCTTCATTTGAAGCAAATGATGGAGAGGGTAAAAAAGAACTTAAAGCCGTATCAAAAGAGATTAAGTTTAACCATGTAAACTTCTCCTATGACGGTCAGAGAATGATCTTAAAGGATGTGAACTTATCAGTTCCGGTAGGTAAGAAAGTAGCCTTAGTAGGTAACTCTGGCGGTGGTAAGTCAACAGTATGCTCTTTGATCCCAAGACTATATGAGTTAGATTCAGGTTCTATTACCGTTGATGGTACTGATATCACTGAATTTACCTTATCCTCATTAAGAGACAAGATCTCTATGGTGTTCCAGGACAACTTCCTCTTTGATGGTACAGTAAGACAAAACTTAATGTATGGTAAAGCTGATGCTACCGATGAGGAGATTAACCGTGCTATCAAGAGTGCATATCTTGATGAGTTTGTACAGAAATTGCCAAATGGTATTGAAACTGTAATCGGTGAACGTGGTTTACTTTTATCTGGTGGTCAAAAGCAGCGTTTAGCTATTGCAAGAGCAATTTTAAAAAATGCGCCAATCGTAATCTTAGATGAGGCTACCTCTGCTCTTGATAATAAGTCAGAGAAAGTGGTTCAAAGAGCATTAGATAAGCTTATGGAAGGCAGAACTACCATAGTGATTGCTCACAGACTTTCAACTGTTATGGATGCCGATAAGATCTTAGTTATCAATGACGGTCAGGTTGTTGAAGAGGGGACACATAATGAGCTGTTAGAGAAAAATGGCGCTTATGCTGTACTTTACAGATCACAGTTCTCTAAAGCACATCACACTGAAACTGAGGATACATCTTCTTTAGATGATAAATCAGATTCAGATTTGTTATCAGTTGAAACAACATCTAAAGATGTTGTTGAAAAAATAACTAAAGAGTAGTTTTACTGTTTCTCTCTTTAGCTTATTCTTACATATGCTCATATTATCAATGGTGCTGTTGGATTTATAAGTTTATCAACAATGTCGATAAGCTTTTATGGGGAGACTATCGCGGACAGCACCATTCAAGTCTTAAAACATTCAAGTCTTAAAAAGGCCAAGTTAAAATATTTATATTTTTATCAGATCAATCTCTGGGCAAAACTACATTGCTATGCTTTTATTGCAATTAAAATTATTAAATGTGCCCAAATACCTATTCGTTGCGAAATTTTTACGGTGCGAAAATCTTAACCTGCAATAGATTCAAAGTACTCTCAAACAGCATTTTAGCTCTAAAAACTTGAGTTTTCTTTTTAGAAAATCAACTTTCACTGTATAATCTTTAGTAGGAATAGGAGAAAATAGATATGAAAAATATCAGTTCAACAGGCTCATTTATAAAGTTTTACCTAAATAATTACATTTATGTAGATAAAACAAAGTACATTAGAGACCTGATAAAGCTAGAAAGAGTTTTTATCTCCCGTCCACGTCGTTTTGGTAAGTCTCTTACCTTAGATACCATAGCAACTTTATTTGAAACAG
>ERZ1034952.139-NODE-139-length-64557-cov-12.159576_pt1 | contig 64557 bp, 54 predicted proteins | sample MGYA00520625_ERZ1034952 | MGnify/ENA primary metagenome ERZ1034952 (study PRJEB33766, sample SAMN09781773) | gut metagenome | biome: gut microbiome | host: Homo sapiens | place: Madagascar | study: EMG produced TPA metagenomics assembly of the PRJNA485056 data...
ACTGATCGGCGCGACTGAATCAGCGGCTCTGGAGCTTCTGGATTCCTTGAAGACCGAGCTGGAAGTCAACGAGCGTCTCGCCGAAGACTTCCCGGAGGTGTGCTATCCGGTGGCACAGCTGGAGGGGATCGCGAACCGCTGTGCCGGACAGCTCTACAAGGGCGAGCGCACCCGCATCACCTGGACAAGCAACGAGATCGTTCTGCCGACCGTCGAAGGAAGCAGGGCTTCCGGCATCATCGTCCGAGTTGCCGGCATCACCGGACGTATCCGTGGTATGAAGTTCAAGCGGAGCGACGGTCGGAACGTGCGTCCATCACTTGTTGTAATCGACGATCCGCAGACCTCGGAATCCGCCGGATCGCTGGAACAGACACGCAAGCGGGTTCGTGTGCTTGCCGGAGACATCCTGGGACTTGCCGGTCCCGGGCAGAAAATCTCCGGGATCATGCCCTGCACGATCATCCGCCCGGGTGACATGGCCGACATCATCCTCAACCGAAACACACATCCGGACTGGAACGGCGAAAAGACCCGAATGGTCTACCGCTTCCCCACGAATATGAAACTGTGGGAGGAATACGCCGAGATCCGGGCGGAAGCTCTGCGCACGGAGGGCAATTTCCAGAAGGCGACGGAGTTTTATCTGGCGAACCGGGAAGCGATGGACGCCGGAGCGGAAGTGAGCTGGGAAGCCCGCTTCAACCACGATGAAGTATCGGCGCTTCAACACGCGATGAACCTGAAGTTTCAGGATGAAGCTGCCTTTATGAGCGAGTATCAGAACGACCCGCTCCCGGACGACACGGCGGATGACTCGCTTCTTTCCGTGGACGAGATCTGTGCAAAGATCAACGGACTTGCCCGACGGCGCGTCCCGCTGAAATGCGATCGCCTCACGATGTTTGTCGACGTCCAGAAAGCGCTGCTTTTCTATGTGGTGATCGCATGGGCGGAGGACTTCACCGGCGCGGTCATCGACTACGGCTCATGGCCGGATCAGCACCGGCACGAGTATTCGCTTGCCGATGCGAATCCGAGCATTCAGACGCTCTTCCCGAAAGCGGGCTTCGAGGGGGCCTTGTACGCCGCGTTGTCCGCGCTGACCGATGAATGCCTCGGGCGCGAGTGGGAGCGCGAGGACGGGGCTGTCCTGAAAATTGAACGCGCCCTCGTGGATGCGAACTGGGGACAGTCAACCGATGTCGTCTATCAGTTCTGCCGTCAGAGTTCCCACGCCGGAGTGATCCTGCCGTCACATGGCAGATACGTCGGCGCATCCTCGAAACCCATGACCGAATACCGCAAACAGCAGGGCGACCGGCTCGGGTTCAACTGGATGATTCCGAATGTCGCCGGGAAACGGGCGATCCGGCACGTCATCTACGACACGAACTACTGGAAGAGTTTCATTCACGCGCGGCTCGCGGTTCCCGTCGGCGACAAGGGGTCGCTCACGCTCTACGGACGGATCCCCGGAGCTCATCAGCTCTTCGCGGAGCATCTGACCGCTGAATACCGCGTCAAAACACAGGGGCGCGGCCGCACGGTCGACGAGTGGAAACTCAAACCGCAGTCGCACGACAACCACTTTCTGGACTGTGTCGCGGGCTGTGCGGTCTGCGGCTCCATGCTTGGCGCGTCTCTGCCCGAGACGCTTCCCGCGAAGCTCGAGGGCAAGCCGATGATCCGCCTTTCCGACAAACGCCTTGGCGGGATTCCCCCGAATGGCAGACTCAAACTTTCCGAACTCAGGAGGCAGAAAAATGGATAAACGGGAACTCCCCGAAAATATTCGTCAGGCGATCGATCTGATTGCCGCAGTTCTTCGCAGAATCAAGGCAAAAGAACTGGATAAACGCAGGGATAAATGCTTGTATATAGAGAAAAGCAAAGGGGTTACGGCATGATGAATGAATCTGAGGTAAAACGGCAGCTGGAGTTGCTGGATCTGATGAATCAGGCAGAACTTCGGGAAAAATTCTGTGACCTCTTCGGCTTTGAACCGGGGCAGACCAATATTGCAAACCTGCGCCGCCGTCTTGCCTGCCGGATTCAAGAGATTTATTACGGCGGACTCTCCGAAGCGGACCGGCAACTTCTTGAGCAGATTGCAGACGGCGATCCCCAGGCAAATCTCCGGTATGGAAAAAATGGAGTTTCCCATGTGTGCGGAACTCGCTACCAGAGGGTCTGGAAAGGTAAAAAATATGAAGTGACGGCTCTCGGGAATGGAAAATTCGAATATGACGGAACGGTTTATCAATCGCTTTCCGCCATCGCCCGCGAAATTACCGGGACTCGCTGGAACGGCAAACTCTTTTTCGGGGTGAAGTGATGGTGATGCAAACGATTCCAAAGAAGAGATGCGCGATTTACACACGCAAGTCCGTTGAGGAAGGACTGGATCAGGAATTCAACAGTCTGGACGCTCAACGGGAGGCCGGCGAAGCCTATATCGCCAGTCAGAAAGCCAACGGATGGGTCTGCCTACCGACTCGTTATGACGACGGAGGATATTCCGGCGGCAATATGAAACGCCCGGCACTTCAGCAGCTTCTTGCCGACTGTGAAGCCGGGCTGGTCGACATCATCGTGGTTTACAAGATCGACCGACTCTCCCGATCCATCTGTGATTTTGCAGATCTCTCCAAGAAATTTGACGAATGGGGCACACAGTTCGTCGCGGTGACGCAGGAAATCAATACCGCCACCAGCGCCGGGCGAATGATGCTCAACATTCTCATCACCTTCGCGCAATATGAGCGGGAGGTCATCACCGAGCGTGTACGCGACAAGATGGCCGCCAGCCGGAAGAAAGGTAAATGGGTCGGCGGTCGCGTTCCGATGGGATACCGTGTGGAAAACAAGAAGCTGACCATCGTGGAAGAGGAAGCACGGATCATCCAAAGAATCTTTCAGCGCTTCATTGAAATCCAGTCACCCACTCTAATCGCCCAGGAACTCAACAAAGACGGGATTCGAACCAAGCAGGGAAGAATTTGGGATAGACAGCATATTTATCGGATTCTGAGCAACCATACTTACGTTGGTAAGGTCAACTACAAAAACAGCGTTTGTGATGGGGAACAGGAAGCGATTATCGCCCTGGACGTCTGGGATCGGACTCGGGAAATTCTCAGAGTGAATGATCCCGCACCAGCCCATATGCCCAGGACTGAAATCATTGCTCCGTTAAAAGGAATCTTACGCTGCGGACACTGCGATTGCGCAATGATGCCGACCTATGCGCGGAAAGGCAGAAAACAGTATTACTATTATTTCTGTGCAAAGGATTCCAAACGGGCAACTCTGACTTGCCCGGTGCGCCAGATCCCCGCAGGAGATGTGGAGCGGATCACTCGGGAACAGGTGGTGAAAATGCTTCAGACACCGACGATTCTGATAAAACTGGCGCAAGTGTTGAATCTTCCCGCAGAGAAAATCGCAGAACTGTTCAAAGAAACATTCTGGCAGGAGATCTCCCCCGGTGAAATGAACCGCCTTCTCCATCTTCTTCTGGAAAAGGTCGAAGTTCACGAAGGCAAGCTCACTGTAGAATTCAAGAGTTCAGGTATCAAAACTCTTATGGAGGAAATCGCGAATGGAGAAGAAACAGATTGAAGTTCTGGAAAATGGGAATGTCCGGGTGACGATTCCGTTAATTTTCAAAATCGCCGGTGGCAGAACGAGAATTTTTACCCCCGACAGTGAACATGTAGAATATACTCCAATTCAGCTGGCTCTCGCCCGGGCTTTCCGCTGGCAGAAAATGATTGATGAAGGAAAATTTTCCAACATCAAGGATCTGGCTGCAACCGTCGGAGTTGATTCAGGGCTGATTTCCCGGACGATTCGCCTGACACTCCTTTCCCCTAAGATCATTCATAAACTCCTCTCCGGCGAACTTGACCTTTCCCTGGATAGTTGCCGCCGGAGTTTTCCCGACTCATGGGCGGAACAGGAAAAAGTTCTCTTGAAAGAAATCTGACATCTACAAATCAAATAAATCCGGGATGTCAGCCAGCTTCTCATTACGCAACTGCGCATTCGTTTTCTTCTGCGGAATTGGACGTTTTTTCTCCTTGGGCTTCCATTGAAGCAGACGCTCCAATTCCGTTTTCAAACGTTGTAACTGCAACCTGGTCATTTGGGCATTCTGATCGAATTCCGACTTGATCTCTTTGGCTATCTGTTTCCGCTTCTGTTCCGTCCATGAAGAGAATCCCCAAATCGGAGTCTTTTTTTGTGCACGGAGTTCAGAACGTTTCTCCTGAATACTCCACTCAATATCCAGGAGCATCTCGTCGATTTCAGAACAGCTGAGAGTCGTTTCCCCAGATTCCAATTCGATTCCGGAACGGATGGCGCGCAACCCTTCAAGATCACGATTCACATACGCATCCTGTATCTCATGCCAAAGGCGTTGCGTTTTAGCGTCATGAGCTCCCATTCTGTCCGGATGATATTGAAGGCAGAGCTCACGATACAGTTTTTTCAGTTCACTGACTTCCGATTCTTCCTCCGGAATGTTATCGTCATCTCCCAAAAGATTGTCAAAGAGCTTTTGGAAGATTTTTTCAAAATCATCATCGTCCTCACATGTTTCGTCCATTTCAATATCTTCGTCCTCATCAACACCGAAGACGGCGGAACGAAGTTCCCGGGCGCTCTTTTCATATTCCCGTTTTTCTTCTTCTCGTGTTATTCTGCCAGACTCCAAGAATCTCTGCAATTCCATCTCCAGAAGTTCCCAGAAATTCTGTTCGGAGGTAAGCTGTGAACGCAAGGTAAAACAATACCTTTCCTTCGACATATGGGATTCATGGGCTAGAAAGCGAATTTTTTCATATCGGTTCTGACACAAATGTATCTGTTCCGTCAGCTCGCGTAAAAGGGTTTGTTCCGCACCGAACGTGCGAGCAAGATATTTACGGTACTCCGGCTCGTCTGATTCTTCATACCGTTGAAGTTGCTCCTCCAACCTTTCAAGGACTTTTTTCCGGCGCTTATATTCCTTCAGATACCCCCGGCGGATTTTTGCAGTGTCCAACGGGATCAATGCCCGACAGGAATTTTTTGGTGGCCGACCTCTTTTTTTTCCACTTCTTCCGGTTTTCCCGTTGTCAATATTTTCTACAGGCAAGCCCGAACATAAAGACAATTCTGAAAAGATGTCCTCAAGTTCTTTTTCTAAACTTATCCTGCCCTTGTGATTTTTTTTGCTCATTTATTTCACTTCTCCATCAGCATCTTCCATTTCACCCCACGTAACCCCATATGGCGCTCCTCCAGACGTGTACCCGGCAATGAATGCAAATGTTTCATCGGAATCACATGAGATATCCGCACTGAATGATTCTTCCTGACTTTTCCGTTTCTGTTCCAGGCGATTCCGTAGAGTGGTTTTGACAGCTTTTTCCCGTTCAGGAGATACTTCGAGTCCCAGTTGACGCAATTCAGCAATCGCACACAACAGATCAACGCCATACCAGCGGGCATAATGCCTGACCATATCTTTCGCAATATGCTTTGAGAGAAAGCCTGTTGATTTGGCCGACTGCAGCCTCTGTTCCCGTGCCATACGTTTGCGACGCGGTATATTATTAGCATGTTTCCCGTTCTTGCTCATTATTTTCTTTCAGCAAAGATTGAATTTTTTGTTTTTGTTCCTCGGTCGGTTCTGCTTTGCCATGTTCCCAAGCGGAAACTTTTTTCGACGTTATGCCAAAGATTTCGCCAAACTGAACCTGCGTCAATTTCAACCTTTTGCGTAGGGCACGAACAACATCCGGAGTGACATCCGAAACGGCCTTCGGTTCGCTTTCCGGCTCGCTAAACTCTGGAAACGGTATCTTCGGGAATGTATCGCCCGGACGTACTTTGACCCGAGGGACACCGCTGACAAGCAATACAGAAAAATCCCGGATGGCTGTACGCTGAGTTGGGAAGTCTGAAATTTTCCGTTTGATCAATCCGATAATTTCATTTCGAACAGTTTCCTGTTGTTCCGCATTCAGTTGGGTATGCTGAAACGCCTCTGAAACAGATTCTCTGCGCCCGGTAACCACGATGTTCCACGCGATCTGTCCCATACGCCAGACAATCCAACGACCAACAAGATCCGGCCCTTTGGAGTCGTCTATGTATTCCGGCATTATCGGTTCGCATAATTTTTCCAAGGCGCAGGAAAGACGTGCGGAAAGACTCTGCTCATTAAAGGCAATCTGCTGTTTTCTCGCCTTGAGTTTGGCTTTGCGTTTTTCCGCTTTATTTTTTGGACTCATTTACTGTTTCTCCCGGCTTTCCCGGAGCTTTCAATTTTTTGAATGTTCGGCATAGGAAACGTTCCTGTCAGTTGATGATCAGCTTTGTCTGCAGACGACGATAAAGTTCAGCAGCGTCAAGAGCGTCATCCATGGCCCGGTGCTGAACCGGATCTTCCATCCCAAGCTGAAGTTTCAGGTTCCGCAAACTGACACTCGGAAAAAGTTTCTTCCCAGTTTGCAGTAAAGAAATATCATTGATAATAATGGCAAGTTGCATACTGTCGTGAAAATGACTGGAAAATATGCGGAAAAGTGACGGAAACTTTATCTGGAAGAAATCCAGGTCAAACCTGAGATTATGCCCCACAGCCTCGATGCGTTCAATATGATTATCCGACATCCACTTGGTTATATCCGTGGCAACCTTTTGGATATCTTCGCCTTCAAACGGGTTGAGCCCGCTGATTTTCAGGGATTCAGGATCGGCATTCTCTGGATGGACGGCTTTTATCCGGGCTGTGAATTCCGGCAGATCCGACCGTTTGAAATCTGGATTCAGAGGTACAATGGCTATTTCTATAATATCATGAACAGTCGGGTCAAGCCCCGATGTCTCCAGGTCGAATGCCGCAAGTATCTTCTGCTTTTCGTGTTTCATAATTCAAGGTTTCTTATTTGCTTGATGCAGAGTTATCTCTCATCACGTTCCACAACCCATTCCCGGATTTTCCTTTCTTCGGACTCCCAGTCTGAGGAAAGAAGCGTTTCTACGAACTTTTTGAAGAATGCCGCAAGCGCCAGACGGAATGTATTCATGTGCTCCATGCGTTCCTCCAGACGGTCGTCCGGTTCCATTTCTTCGCCTTCAGGGAGTTTCATTCCACCAAAGGAAAAAGTGTCCGCATCAAACATTCCCTGCCAGACTTTTTCCTCGTGCTCCAGATAGAATTTCGCCTTCTTGAGCTTTTTGCCAACTGAAAGTGCAGCTTTTGCTTCAGCCGCCCGTAAAGGACTGTTCCCGTTCTTGAGGGTGTTTTCCGCTGCTCCATCGGCTTCGCCTGCCAGCGCAAATGTCAAAGGACCCTCGATCGTAAAGGTACATTCCCCGACTTCTGGAACCTCCAGCATACCTCCGGTTTCCTGTTCGGAAAAATACCACAGCCATGTCAGAAAATCACGTCCGGGAACAGTTTCGCCATCCGCCCGGACAGAGAATTCAATCACAGGAAGTTCATCGGCATGCTTTCCGAACTCCATTTCACTGTAATAGTCGGGATTAATCTGTACCGGTTCAAACTGGAATGTTTTGATAAAATATTCGATAAAAAGGTCTATTTGTGCGGAGGAGGATGCCCCGAGATAGAGCATGTGATTTGTTCTGTCTATGACGGCCGGAATAGAGGAAAGCGTTGGAGGTACCGACACCTGATTCTTTTCAATCACCTCCGCCTTGATTTGCTTCTTCTGCTTCGACGGCACGTTGCTACGTCCGTTGCTGCGCATCCAGACCAGTTCAGCCTGCTGGCACCATGCCTTGAGCATAGAAGATGGTATCTTGCGCTCTGCTTTGCGCAGACTGATGTAAATCAGATTGTTCCATAGCACGGTGCTCTGCTCTATTTTTGAATCCAGCAGACAACGTCCTGACGCCCAGCCAATCTCCGGCTCATCTTTCACCAAATCTATGCAGCCGGCACGATTGGCGTTCAGCAAATCTATATAGTTCTCCGGCAAATCCTGCGGGAGTGCAAATAACGTAACGGAAAAAGTCCCAATTTCAAAAGGCATGATTTTCTCCTCCTGTATTTCATGTCTTATAGCAAACTGATACGGTGAATATATACCATAAATGATTGGTTTACAATAGGGGGAATTTCTATTTTTTGATTGCTGACCGGAATTAGAATAGCATAAAAGTTGAATATTGGTCGACAGGATTGACGTTGTCCGAATGTTGCCTTCAGGTCGTTTGTTCTGAAAAGCGAATTTCGCAAAACTCGAAAAATTCTCTGAGCCGAAAAGACTTTTGTTATAAATGGCGCGAATAAGGGGTCGACCTCTTGATTTTTTGAACGCATGTCCTCTGCAAGTTTATTCTTGCATTATTATTTGATTACAAACATGTTACCTTAATAAAAGATTACAAAATGAATGTATAGCAGAGAAAAATTGACGATCAAAGGTCGAGCTTCTCGACGTGTGTTTCCGTCAAAAAATGCTCTCCAGACCAAAAGACCGGTCTTTTACTCCTCCGGAGAATTTACCGGGAGAGGGTCTGAAACATACCTTCATAAGAGAAAAGTGGAGATTCTCCGCTTTCGGGCAAAACGCGAGTTGAGCTCAAATTTACCCCCAAAACGAAAAAACCGACCAGAAGACTGGTCGGCGGAGAATTTTGAAAATGGTGGGCGGTACGTGACTCGAACACGTGACCTCTGCCGTGTGAAAGCAGCGCTCTAACCAACTGAGCTAACCGCCCGATCTGAATCGGTACGTTTTTTAATATAATCCCGAAGCCGGGTTTGTCAAGGGCGCAACAGGATTTTTTACCGTTATCTTGTGTTTCCGCGCGCGGAAACGGTTCCGCGGGTGATCAGGAGCGGCGGAATCATCTCGCGCAGTTCGAGCCCGTCGGCGTCCCCCTCCATCACCGCGCGGACGAAACGGGCGAGCCGGGCCCCGATCGCTTCGCCGAATCCCTTGACCGTCGTCAACGGCGGCTTCAGGAACTCGACATAGCACTGGTCGTCATAACCAATCACGCTCATGTCGTCCGGCACCCGCAGGCGGCGGCGGTGGCAAGAATCGATCACACTCAATGCAAGCTGATCGTAGAGCGCCATGACCAGAGAGAGCTCCGGGTCGCGCCGCAGAAATTCACCGAGCGCCCGGTCGCAGCTCGGCCCCATGTTCCGGACTTCGTCCAGGCTCATGCGGCAGACCTGAAGCTGCGCGCCGGCCTCCGAAACCGCATCGCGGATTCCGGCCAGCCGCCGGGCGAAATCGCTGGCGTCATCCGCACCGCGCGGACCAAGCACAGCCAGATGGCGGTGGCCGTTCTCCAGCGCGTGTCCGGCCATCAGCCGGCCGCCGGCGTAGTTGTCGCTGTCGATGAATTTACAGGTCGGATGCGTATGGCCGAGCAGGACCAGCTCCTTCGCGCCGGCTCTGACGGCGGCGAGCTGCTCATCCGTATAGTTGCCGAACACCACCGCGACGTCCGGCGCGTAACCCGGCTCCGGAAATTCGCCGTCGAGATCGCTGAACAGCACCGACACGCCGACCTTTTCCGGCAAATGCCGGCGGCACGAGTTGAACAACTGCTGAAGCTGCGGATTCGCAGCCTGATCCGGCGCAATGACGAACGTCACGTCGAATTCGGCGCGGCCCCGGCGGGAAGCCGCCTTTTCGAGCGCATCCGCCGTCACAAAAGTGCCGACCGGCGGCCGCCGTTCGAGAATCCCGAGCGTTTCGAGATCCGACAGCGCGCGGCGGATCGTGTTGCGGCTGACCCGGTAGCGCTCCCCGAGCTCACGCTCGGCAGGCAGCCGCTGCCCGCCCCGGTAAACCCCGATTGCAATCTCCGAAAGAATATGTTCCCGGAACGTATCGTTCTTGCCGCCGACCCGATTCATCGCCGCTTGCCCTTCTGCCTGATTCCTTGTGCGGAAAAGTTACCATAAAAAACCGGAAAATCAAGCCGCCCGTGCAAGAAAACGATCATTTCCGGTCCATCCGGACCAGACTTTCTTTTCCGCAACGCATGAAACGAACAGGGCCGAAACAGCGATGCGGGGATCAGAGCTTCAGCTTTTCCCGGCAGAGCGCCGCGCGGCAGACGTCCCGCTCCGCCGCATTCAGGACACGCCCGGCGGCCTTCTGCAGATGCGCAGCGCCGATCCCGATGAAAAGTTCATTGACCGTATGGATGTCGAGCGCCGAGAACATGCCGAGATCGACCCCTACCCGGACGCCGGAGAGACAATTGACCGCCTCTTCCCCACTCAGTTTGTAGCTGTGCCGCAGCGTTCCGTATGAACGCCCGACATGGTCGAGCAGCGAAAACTGGTCGCGCTGCAGCAGAAGCTGCCGCGCATTCTTCTCGTGCGCGATCAGTTGGCCGATCACCGTATTGAGCCGTTCGAGAATCTGCGCTTCGCTCTCGCCGAGCGTGCTCTGGTTCGATACCTGAAAGAGATTGCCCTGATTGCCGGTCCCCTCCCCGCCGATGCCGCGCACGGCCAGATTCAGTTTGTTAATCCCCTGAATAGTCGGCGCAATCTGCCCGGTCAGCACAAGCCCCGGCAGGTGCAGCATGACCGACGCGCGCATGCCGGTACCGACATTAGTCGGACAGCAGGTCAGAAAACCGAGCCGGTCATCGAACGCATAATCGAGACGGGCGGCAAGCTTATTGTCAAGTTCATCGATCTGCGCCCAGACCGCGCCGAGCTGGAAACCGGGCAGCATGGTCTGAATGCGGAGATGATCCTCCTCATTGATCATGACCGAACGCGATTCGTCGTCCTTGACGAGCAGGCGCGTTCCGGTCGGCCGGTTCAGGAAGTCACGGCTGGCCAGGCGGCGTTCGAGCAGAAGCTCGCGGTCGAGTCCGTCCATCTTCTCCGGATCGAATGAAAAGCATTCCGGGCAGCCGAGAGCCCCGGACTCCGCCGCCGCACCGGACACCTCATCGCAGATCTTATGCAGCTCGCCGGAGTCGGCGGCCACCGGAAAACGGTGGCCGGCCAGATTGCGGGCCAGCCGGATGCGCGAACTGATCGCGATATCCTCATCCGGCCCGGCGTCGGCGAGAAAGCTGACCCGGTTCGCAAGCAGCCGGTTGATGTCGTCAGTCATTGCCCACCTCGCCGGTTGCCAGCCCCTCGAGCTGCGTCTTGAGCTGATTGATCCGGTCGCGGCAGACGGCGGCCTCCTCATATTCCTCGCGTTTGACGAGGGCGTCGAGTTCATGCCGCCGGTTGTCGAGCTCGGCTTCCAGCGCGGCACGGCCGTCCTGCGGAACGGACTGCGGACGCTTGCCGAGATGAACGGAACCGCGATGGACGTTTTTGATCGCCTCCGCCAGCATCGGCGCAAACGTCGTGTAGCAGTGCGGACAGCCGAGCCGGCCGCCGAAATTCCGGACCTTGTCGATCGTCCAGCCGCATTTCGGGCAGACAGTCGCAGCCCCGGCCGGAGCCTCCTGCGGCGGTTTGGCCGACGACGAGATCTTGCCGAGATTGCAGAGCATTTCGGCGAGATTGAAACCGAGAGCGCTCAATTCGCCGTTCTTTTCTTTTTCCGAAGCACAGGCGGCACACAGATTGGCCGTATGGGTCTCCCCGCCATGCATTTCTTTTATATGAATGGTTGCCTCATTCTTCTTGCAGACATCGCACAACATATCGGTAACCTCCTCACTGAACTGTTAAAGGTTCATTTAACAATTTAAAGCGTTTGCGCGATATTACAAGTGAAAAACGAAACTTTTTTTGCGGGAACGCAGGACAGCCGGAAACACTGCGGGGATGCAAAAAAACGCGCCCCCGGAAGGAGTGCGCATTCCAGAGGCGTCCCATCATCAGGCCGCATTCAACCGTCACATGCGATTCCGGCCGGACCGAACTCCCCGTCCCCGTTTTCGCGGAGGGGGGAACGAAACCGCGGCACGGTCAGAACCTGAGCAGCATGGCTCCCCAGGTCAGGCCGCCGCCGAAAGCGGTCAGCAGCACATAGTCGCCTTTGGCGATGCGGCCGGCGCGAAACGCTTCATCAAGACAGAGCCCGATCGACGCGGCCGAGGTGTTGCCGTAACGGCTGATATTCATGAAGACACGTTCATCCGGAACGCCGAGGCGGGGAGCGACGGCGAGGATAATCCGGCTGTTCGCCTGGTGCGGAATGACGAGCTTGACCTCATCCGGAGTGATTCCGGCCTCTTCGAGCACGTTTTTCCCGGCTCCGACCATCGCATTGACGGCCAGTTTGAAGACCTCTTTGCCTTCCATATGAATAAAGTGGTCATGCGCCCCGACCGACTCGACGGAGGCCGGCCTGCGGCTGCCGCCGGCCGGCATTTTGAGGATGTCGCCGTACCCGCCGTCGGTGTGAAGATCGCTGGCCACAACGCAATCGGCTCCTTCGTCTTCCGTATTTTCAAGCAGAACGGCGCCGGCGCCGTCGCCGAACAGCACACAGGTGTTGCGGTTGGTCCAGTCGGTGATGCACGACAGCTTTTCCGCGCCGCAGACGAGGACGTGCCGATACTTTTTCGGATGCGTCTTCATGAGCGAATAAGCGACTTCAAGCGAGAAAAGAAGACCGGAGCAGGCGGCCTCGAGATCGAAGCAGAACGCACCCTTCGCGCCGAGCCGGTCCTGCAGAATGCACCCGGTGCTCGGGAAGACATAATCCGGCGTGATCGTTCCGACGATGATCGCATCGACCTCTTCCCCTTTGATTCCGGCCATATCGAGCGCCTTCAGACATGCTTCATACGCAAGGTCGCTCGTCGCCTGTTCGGGAGAAGCGATGCGCCGCTCCTCAATCCCGGTACGGGTACGGATCCATTCGTCGTTGGTCTCGACCATTTTCTCGAGATCCGCATTGCTCAAAATCCGTTCCGGAACATACGATCCGGTACCTGCTATTCTGATGCTCATGTAACTCCTTCTGAGGCGTGAATGTTGATTTCCCTGCCGGCCGGCCCGACCCTGCGGCGGCCTTTACTTCTTCGCGTCAGCCAATTCGTGTTCCAGTTCTGCGGTATTGCTTCCGGTGGCGTTGAGCCGGGCGGTGATCCGTTCATTGAGGCCGAAGGTGACGCATTCGCCGGCCACCCGGATCGCGCTGCGGACGGCCCGCGGGCTTGAGGAACCGTGGCCGATGATGCAGATTCCGTTAATTCCGAGCAGCGGAGCGCCGCCGATATCGTCCGCATCGCCGAGCGACCTCAGTTCGATGAAGGCGTTCTTGGCCAGCATCGCCCCGGCAAGCCGGAGCGCATTCTTCGACAGCACCCGCTTCAGCCAGTACATGGTCGAACGGGCGAGTCCCTCGATACCCTTCAGCATGACGTTGCCGGAAAATCCGTCCGTCACCAGCACGTCCGCCACATCCTCGAAGATGACGTCGGCTTCGACGTTGCCGACGAAATTCAGTTGTTCGCGCTGTTCGAGCAGTTTGAACGACTCCTTGGTCAGATCGTTCCCCTTGATGTCCTCGCCGCCGACGGAGAGCAGACTGACCCGCGGCGTTTCAAGCTGGAAAAGATACTGGGCGTAGACCTCGCCCATGATGGCGAACTGTACGATGTTGACCGGCGTACACTCGGTATTGGCGCCGGCATCCATCAGAATGAAGCGGCCGCCTCTTTTAAGCGGAAGGCTGGCGGCCAGCGCCGGGCGGTCGATGCCGGGCAGCGTCCGGACCAGCACTTTGGTCGCGGCGACGGTCGCGCCGGTATGCCCCGGCGTGACCATGGCATCGACCTCCTTCGCCTTCAGCAGCCGGGCGCAGGTCGTAATCGAAGAATCCTTCTTGGCGCGGAGCGCGATCGTCGAAGGCTCCGACATCTCGCACACCGTCTCGGCGTGAACGATCGAAATGCGGGGATGCCCGGCGATGCCGTATTTTTCGAGATAAAACGGCAGCTTCGCCGAGTGGCCGACCAGGACGAATTCGTACTCGGGGTAATCACTGAGCGCCATGACCACGCCCTCGATCACCGGACCCGGGCCGTAGTCGGCTCCCATGGCGTCAACCGCAATCTTCATCTCTCTGGAACGCTCCCGCCTTTCGGGTGAGACTTACGCTTCGACGTTCAGGACCTGCTTGCCGTTGTAGTAGCCGCAGGACGGGCAGACCCGGTGCGGAGTGGACGGCGCGGAGCAGTTGGTGCAGAAGGTCGCCTGGACGCCTTCGTAACGGTTCGCGGCCTTGCGCTGACGGCGCTTCATGCGGGACGTTTTTCTTTTCGGAACAGCCATTTTAACAACTCCTTGACGTTGATTTCCGTTTATTCATTCCAAGTTTGAATCCATACAAGGTGTAGAATATAACACCCGATCGCGGACTTTTCAAGACGGGGACGCGCAGATTTATCGATAAAAACTCGATTGCGAACGGGTTACCCCCATATTTTGATCTTCGTCCCCCGGAAAAATCCGGCAGGAAGAACGTCCCGCCGCGCAGGAAAAACAACGGGACCGGCGGTTTCCAGGTTGAATACCGCCGGTCCCGGTTTCTCCGCCGTCACTTTCCGCTGTAAAGGCCGGGGCCGTCGCCGATGTGCAGCAGCACAGACTTCCAGATGCCGCCGTCGAGCGTGAAGTCATCGACCCGGACGACGAGCGTGTTCGCGCCCTCCGGCTTCAGGGCGGCGGTTGCGTCGAAGCTGAACGGCTCCTCCCACCAGGTCGTATCGGCGTCGCCCTCTTTCGTGTGGAGCCCGAGCCGTTTTCCGTTCAGCCAGACTTCGGCTTCATCGTCCACCGCCTCGAACCGGAGCCGCACGGCTTTGCCGCCCCACCCCTTCGGCGTGTCGAACGAAAGCGCATACCAGACCTGACCGTCATAGTTCGCGGCGCCGGGCAGGCCGCTCGACTCGAAGCGCGACGGAACCGCAATGCGGAACCATTCGTCCGAGGGGAACCGCGTCCGCTCGAACCAGCGCTCCCCCATCCCCCGGCGATCTTTGTCGAGCCGGAAATGCCAGAGCCCGTCAAGCCGGGCGACGCCGGGCGGATCGGGCTTCACTTCGGAGCCGTAGAGGTAAACGCCCGAGAGAATCATGTCGGGACGCACATTTTTCGCCCACTCCCAGCCGTCACGGAAAACGAGCCGCACCCGGCTGGTCCGCACGTCATCGAATTCCGCCAGCAGTTCATGCTCCCCCCTGACCGGAGCGAGCGTCTTCCAGTTGCCGTGCACCTCGGCTGCGATCTCCGCGTTCCGCCACGCATAGCCGCCGTCGCCGGGAATTTTCACGACGGCCCGGTTCAGGCTGTAGCAGCCCGGCAATTCGATTTCGACCCGGTGCGGGCCGGAAACACGCCCCGAACTCCACGCGGCTTTGCCGCCCGAAAGAGCCGCTTTCTTCAGGTCGCCGATACCGCGCACGCTGGAAGTGAATTTCGCCCCGGCGAGCGGAATCGACTGCCGGCTCTTTTCGAGCCCCTTTTCGACCAGTTTGCGGTATTCGCCAATGCGTTTCCGCTGTTCTCCGGCGAGGTAACGCGCATAGAGCCAGGAGTCCGGCAGCTTCGCCAGTGCCGCATCAAGCAGCTTCGCGGCTTTCTCCGCGTCGGCCAGCCGCGCCGAAAGGATTCCGGCATTCGTCTCCTTTCCGATGGTTTTGACGTTCAGATTGAGCCGGAAGTATTCCGTAATCTCGCGCCACGCCGGGCCGTAAAGCTCGTAAGCCGCGCGCGGCGCAATATTTTCGACGATCCATTTTTCATCAGTCGGCAAATCGGGATTCCACAGATACTGCGCCGCCATGAGTCCGATCAGGTCCGACGCCTCGTAGAAATATCCTTCCGTGCGGCCGTCATGCCGCTTCGCCTCGGTGAAGTTCAGATCCCAGGTGCTCCCGGCCCAGAGCGTCGTATAGCGGTACTGGCACATCTTGAGGCCGCCGAGATAGTGCCGGTAGGCGTCAACGGTTTCGGGAGAGCGTTCTTCGAGCATGACGTAAAAACGTTTTTTGAGCTCCACCGGAACGGTCGTTCCCATCAGCTTCAGGTATTCGCGGAAATTTTTCACATCCTTCAGGCCGTCGTTCTGCGGCTCGTCGTAGTAGACCGGGACGGTCCAGATCACATCTACGCCCGGACATTGCCGCGAAAGCGCTTCGAACATCGCCTTGAACCGGATCGCGTCGGGACGCGCCGGCGACGGATCGTCCGGATAATTCTTCCGGTCGAGCCCGTCGCGTTTCGACCAGAAGTGGTCGATATAGCTGTACCACCAGCCCGCATCGGTCACATCGTGCCAGAAGTAGCCGCCGACGCCGGGCTTTGAGGCGTATTCGAGCGCGAGGCGCACATACTCCTGATTCACCTTCGGGTCGGACCAGTTCCACGGCTTCAGCGGCGGCTCCCCCTTCGGCCGGTTCCAGTAACCGGAACAGAGCTTCAGATAACGGTCGCGCGCGAAGGTATGGCAGGCCGTGTCGCCCGGATAACCGGATTTCCCATAATTGTACCGCAGAAGGAGGCCGTTCAGGACGAAAGAGTCCTCCTGCCGCTTCCGCGGGGCGTCGCGTCCGCCGACCTGTGCGGCCGATCCCATGCGCATTTCGAAGCCGGGCCAGTCGAGCACATCCGCGCCGCGGATCGTCCAGATGCCGTTTTCATGCCGGATCAGCTGGGTCAGCGCGGCGAACGCGTAGGCGGCGCCCTGTTCTCCCGACGACACGATGATGAATTCCGGCGCGCTTCCGCCTTCAAGCGTACGGAGCAGATAGCTCTGGAGCCGCCGTTCGCCCGGCGGCAGCCGGTCGAGCCGGAAACCGCCGGATTCGAGCCGGCGTTTCAGCTCCGGCGTCAGCGCCCGGTCAGAGAGAATCCGGACCGGCGCGCCGGCTCCCCCGCCGGCCGAAATCCGGAACGGCGCGCCGAAACGCACGGTGAGCCGTTCCGACAGGTCGGCCGCGAACCGGGAGAATTTCTCCCGGGAAAACGCATCGTCAACGTACAGAACCACTCCCTCCGGCAGCGGAAAGTTCTTCTCGCCGTAAACCGCCCGGCGCGGAAACGGATAGATTGTGCGGAAACGGTCGAACCCGGCAGCGGCGACGGTAAAGGCAAGTGCAGACAGCATGGCACAGATCATCAGCTTCTTCATCGTTCACTCCCTCCAGAACACGTCGAAGCTGCGCTTGTCGTGACTGCCGTTCGCATGTTCGCCGATATGAACCTTGCCGACATGCCAGTCAAGGTAGAGGATATTCGAATAATTGACGTGGCGCATGTCGATCGTCTCGGAATGGTTCCGGTACTGCCAGATATACCAGTTGCACCAGTTGGTTCCCAGATTCTGCCCGGCGCCGTCCGCCATGCCGACCTTGACCGACGGATTGACCCAGCGGCTGCTCTTGCCGCGTCCCTGCTCATAGGCGCTGTAACCGGCGCCGCCGGCATGGTCGAAGCTCTGAAAAATGTAATAGCCGCGTGCCGGAGCACTGTCGTAGAGCGGAGTCCGGATCTTCGTGCAGGTCGTGGCGGCGGACGGTACGTACTTGAGGGTGTTCAAATAATTGTCCCAGCTTACGCCGCCCCAGGCCGCGCCTTCGTAGCCGTCGCCGAACATCCAGCAGCGAAGACTCCAGTCGTTGTTGTCGGCGATGTACTGCGCCATGCCGAGGCCGGTCTGACGCATGTTGCTCACGCATCCGGCAGTGCGGGCCCGTTCGCGCGCCTGCTGCAGCGCGGGCAGCAGCATCGAGGCGAGAATCGCGATGATCGCAATGACAACCAGCAATTCAATCAGGGTGAATCTGGATGTGCGCATCAGTAGCTCCTTTCCTTTCTGAAAATATGGATTGACGGTCTAGCGGGAAACCGTTTTGACACTGCGGCGGACCATCAGGCGGCCCGGAACGACGATGGAACGGAGTTCAGGGGCGCCGGCTATTTTCCGCTCAAGCTCGTCGAATACCTGCCCGGTGAATTCAGCCGGGTCGATCCGGATTCCGGTCAGCGACGGGTTGTAAAAGCCGGACATTTTCGAACAGTCGATCGTGGCGGCCGAAACGTCGTCCGGAATGCGCAGTCCGCGCTCCCCGGCGGCCGCACAGAAACGCATCGTGACGAAGTCCGACGTCCCCAGCACCGCCTCGGGCCGCTTGTCGAGAATCCGGCCGACCGCCGCATCAAGCGACTCCATGCTGCCGAACGAGAAATCGACCAGTTCGAGACCGATCCCGAACTGCGGCGCGAACTCCATGCACGCCGCCCGCTTGCGCGGAAAGGCCGGGTCGTCGAGCATGACCAGCTGCCGGATGCCGCAGCCGGCAAGGTATTCGAGCAAATCGCGCATACCGGGGCGGAAGTCGTAAATGACCGAGCTCACCCCCTCGGATTCGGCGTTGACCGTGACCAGCGGCAGGATGCCGCCGTAGGCCCGCTTGATCCGTTCGGTCTCCTCCGAACACTTTTCAAACGCCTGCGAGCACATGACCACGCCGTCGACCATGCGGGTCAGCAGGGTTTCGAGCGTGCGGATTTCGCGGCCGACATCCCATTCGGTCGGCATGGTCATCAGCCGGCAGCCGCGCAGGTCCGCCTCGCGCATCAGGCATTCGGTCAGCTCCGCGTAAAACGGCGTACCGACGTCGCCGCAGACAAAGCCGTAGATTCCGGTCGAGCGGTTCTTCATCGCCTGCGCAAAGTGGCTCGGCCGGTAGGAGAGCTGTTCGGCAAGCTCCCGAATCCGCAGCTGGGTGTGTTCCGGGACCCGCCGCGCCAGCGGTTTGCGGTTCAGCACAATCGATACCGTCGCAGCGGAAACTCCCGCCCGCGACGCCAGCTCCGTAATCGTCACTCCGCCTTTTGCCATCCTGCATCACCGATTTAAAGGTTTCAGTGCTTATCGGCTGATAAGCTCTCAACAACTGTGCCCTGAAAGAGCGGACGCCGGGTCCGCACAGACTCTAAACGTTTTAACAATATTAATTATGACAAATCATTTCGCTGAAGTCAAGAGCCTTGCAGGAAAAAAATCGAAAAAATCTCCGCCCCCCGGAAATCCGGCCCGAATCATTTGCGGCCCGCCAGCACGGCCTCGCGGTAGACTGCGTAAGTTTCATAAAGGGTGCGGGCGCGCTCCCCGCCGACCGGAACCGGGTGGCCGGGGTGGTGCATCAGGCCGGGATACTGGTAGATGATCTGCTTGTCGACATACGGCGCCGTCAGGTCGAGCTGGGCGGTGATGCGGGACAACTCGGCTGGAATCAATTCCCGGCGGTGGTCGAACTCCCAGATCTCCACATCGTTCCAGAGTGCGGTACGCCCGCGTTTCCGGGTGTAGTAATTCCAGTAGTCCGGCTCCGGGCACTCCGGAGACTGCCACCCGTCATGGCTGAACCGCAGCATTTCGTAAAGGAACGGCAGGCGTTCCAGACTGCGCAGCCGGTCCGCCCGCGCGTAGCGGCCGAAAATATCGGGTTCCACTCCCAGTCCGACGGTATCCTGATAAGCGATGATGTCGACGTCGATATCCTGTAATACGCTCGCACAGATGCCGCGGTCGGCGCAGGGCGCGATCATGAAGGGACAATCGGCGACGGCGCGGACGGACGGCACCAGTTTGCACAGGCAGTCGCGGCCGGAGACGCTGCCCGGCGGATACTCGTAGGTCCAATACCAGCCGCCGAATCCCCGGCGGTGTCCATAAAGCTCGTAAAGCTCCCGGACGACGATGCCGGCAAGCTCGATCGCCCGGTCGGCGTACCGATAAGGGTCCGGCCAGTGCATGGCGTAAATGCCGTGAATCACAGTCATTCCCAGGCGTTCCGCCTCGTCGACGATTTCGGAGTAGAGCAGAGGCTTGCCGCGCATCCAGTCCGGAACCCGCCAGTGCCCGGAGGGATAATAGGCGCGGATGTCATCCATGCCGTTGCGCGCATCAATTCCCTGCTGAAAAACCAGAGTGTCGATGCCGATGCCCGCCATATCCTGCAGCATTTGGCGCCAGTGATCCGGCGAAAGCGCGCGGAGTTCCTGCTGAAAGCGGCTCCCCTCCCGGTCGTCCCAGTGATCCAGCTGCACAAAGCTTCCGCTGATCAGGCGTCTGAGAGGATCGACCGCTTTCCGAACCCTCATTCGTTATTTCCTCCTGCTTTCGCCAAGTGCCCTCGGCTGGTTTAAAGGTTTTAACAATATTAATTATGACGAATTTCCACGCCGAAGTCAAGAGCCCCCGGTGAAAAATCCGGAAAATCATCCGCCCCGGAACCGCGAACAGTGTTTCCGCCTCCGGGAAACAGCATTTGCGAAATGGCCGGGCGTATCGGGGAAACGTCAGAATCCGGCGGATTTCAGCCATTCGGAGGCGCCGGAGAGGATGATCTGAATTGCGACCGCGGCGACGATCAGCCCGGTAATGCGGATCAGCGGCCCGACCAGGTGCAGGAAACGCAGCAGCCGGCCGACCGGCAGCGAAAACAGCATGAAGACGAAGTTCAGCGCCAGCGCCAGCGTGAGGGCCGTGATGCAGGCCGCGTGACCGTATTCGGCGGCGAATGAGATGGCCACCGTGATCGTGCCGGGCCCCGCGATCAGCGGCGCGGCCAGCGGCACGATCGAAAGCTCGTTGAAGTCTTCGCGCATGTCATGCTCGCGCTTCTGGAAAAAACGGCCCTGATTGACGGCGGTCCAGCCGACGAAGAACAGCACGAAGCCGCCGGTGATCTTCAGCGAATACATGTCGATCCGGAAAATATCCTTCAGCACGAACTGGCCGATGATCGCAAAGGAGACGAGAATTCCAAGCGCCGCGAGCGACGACTTCCACGAGAGCTCGAAGACCTGCTTCGAGGTCAGCGACGGCTCATAAGTGGAGAGAAACAGCACCTTGCTCGCGGGATTCAGCAGCGCGAGCAGATAGACGGTGTTCTCGAGAATCTTCGTCCATTCCATCGCGTCTGCCTCCCGGAGTTGCGGCGCCGCCTCGCGGACGGTCAGCGGCCGAGCGCCTTTCTGACCGCCTCGACCGTCGCGTCGATGACCTGGGGTTTGTTCGCATAGGTGCCGCGGATGCCGTAGTGGTCGAACAGCTCGTCCTTATGGTAGCCGATCACCGCATCCGGGTCCTTCAGCACATTGCCGGTCAGGATGCCGACCACATGGGCTTCGGGGTCGATGACGCCGGCTTCCTGCAGCTTCTTCGCGCCGGCGACCGAGCAGCAGCTGGCCGGCTCCGCGCCGATTCCGGCCGCGTCGACCATCGCCTTCGCATCCATGATCTCCTGCTCGGTGACCGCTTCGACAACGCCGTTGCACCACTCGAGGCCGCGCAGCGATTTCTCCCACGAAACCGGGTTGCCGATCTTGATCGCGGTGGCGATCGTCTCGGGATCCTTGACCGCCTGGTACGGCGTGTGGTTCTTCCACATCCGGTAAAGCGGCGCCGAGCCGGCCGCCTGGATGACCGCGATGCGCGGAATCTTGTCGATGATGCCGAGATCGTAGAGCTCCTTCATTCCCTTCGACAGCGCGGTGTTGTTGCCGAGGTTGCCGCCCGGAATCACAAACCAGTCAGGCACCTGCCAGTCGAGCTGCTGGAGAATTTCAAAACCGATCGCCTTCTGCCCCTCGATGCGGAACGGGTTGATCGAGTTCAGGAGGTAGATGTTGAGCTCGCGGCAGACCTCCTGCACAAGCGCCATCGCATCGTCGAAATTGCCGCGGATCTGCAGCGTTCTGCCGCCGTAGGCCAGCGCCTGCGCAAGCTTTCCGTAAGCGATCTTCCCCTCCGGGATGAAGATGACCGACTCCATGCCGGAGACGGCCGCATAGCTCGCCATCGACGCGCTCGTGTTGCCGGTGCTGGCGCAGGCGACGGTCTTCGCGTTGTAGAATTTCGCCGCCGTGGTGCCGCAGGTCATGCCGCGGTCCTTGAAGCTGCCGGTCGGATTTTCCCCTTCGTGCTTGAGCTGGAAGTGCCTGAGTCCGGCATAGACGCCGGCCTTGCCCGCATCGTAAAGCCGGGTGTTGCCCTCCTGCCGGGTGACGATCTGCTCGTCGGGCAGGTCGAAAATCAGCTCCTTGTAGCGCCAGACGCCGGAACTCGCGGCGCCGCGCTTCTGCCCCCAGCGGCTCTCCCACAGGGCCTTGAGTTCACCGCCGTCGACCTGCGAAAGGTCGCGGACGAGATCGAGAATACCGCCGCACTCGCAGTTGTAGCGGACCTGAGACAGGTCGTAGTGCTTGTGGCAGCGGACGCACTCCAGATAAGCTTCGATTTTTTTCATGATTCTTTATCGTTCCAAAGGTTGACAAATGTATTTCGCGTGTTTAATTTACATGTGAAATGCTCTTTTTTAAAGCCGTATTTCCGGTGATTTGCGAAAATCCCCGGAAATATTCACCGCCGGATGATGATTATTTCCGGAAATGTGGTATATTAATAGCCGGGTACCTTATGACTGAGGAATAGGAATTCGGTTGTTGTTATGCAGAAAATCATGTTGAGCGGCAAAATTCACTTTGCGCGGCTGACGGCCTGCGAGCTCGATTACGAGGGCAGCCTCGAAATCGACCCGGAGCTGCTCGCCGAAGCGGGAATTCTGCCCTACGAGAAGATTCTGGTGGTGAACCGCACAAATGCGTCGCGGCTTGAAACGTATGCGATTCCGGGCGTTCCGGGGGAACGGACCTTCTGCCTGAACGGGCCGGCCGCGCATCTCGGCAATATCGGCGATGTGATCACGGTCATGGCTTTCTCGGTGATGTCGGAGGAAGAGGCGCGCCGGGTGGCTCCGGCCGTGATCGTGCTGAATGAGAAGAATGAGATCATCCTGCGCAAAGGCGCGGCGGTGAAGTAACCTTGCCGGAGGGCCGCCGGATGCGTCGTCGGAAACGGGAGAGCGGGCAGGTGGTGACGGAGTATGTCATCATGCTTGTGCTGCTCACCGTCTTCGCTTTGTCGCTTCTGCTGCTGGCCGGAGCATTTTCGAGACAGGGATCGCGGATGATCGAGCTCGTGAGCGCGGAAGTTCCGTGAGAATAGGGTTGAAACAATTGAGGGAGGCTGAAATGGGCATCGTACGCAGCGGAAAACGTCGGCGGCAGCGCGGGCAGGCGGTACTGGAATACGTCATTCTGATCGTGGTGGTGGCGCTGGCGGCGTTGTTCGTGCTGGCCAACTTCAGCGACCGCCTGCGCTCGATGGTGACCGGCGTAACGGTCACGCTCGGCGGCGAAGCCGACGATTCGAGCGACAAGTCGAGCATCGAAATCGTGCGGGAACTCGATAAAACCGGGCTGGACTACAACACCAACAACTGACCGGCTGCGAAAACGGAAGAATCCGCGTTTCTCCGAAAGAAGAGAAAACGCGGATTTTTTGTGTCTCTACGAATCGGCCGCTTCGAAGCGGCCGAAGACTGCTTATTCGAGTGTGGCGCTTCCGACCGTGAAATCGAGCGCCGGGCGTTCGCGGTTGCCGCGGTAGAAGAAGAAAAGCTCGTTGCGCAGATCGGAAAGGGGGAAGGTTCCGGACCGCCGGAGCTCCTTGCCGAACCGGAGGCGGTAGGTGTGGAACTTCCCGTCGCCGGGCAGCGTAATGACGCCGGTGTAGCGTCCCTTCCAATCTTTCTGCGGCAGGACGACTTCCACATTCCCGTCACGGCTGCTCCTAATGCGGAGCACCAGGTAATCGTACCGGCCGGACATTCCCTCCGGCGAATAGACGAAGAAGGCGGCAGGGACCTCGCCCTCCGGCGAAGCCTTGAACGCGATATTCCAGCCGTCGCGGACCTTTCTGACGGTTCCGGACACGGTGGATCCGACCTCCTTCGCCGGGTTGCAGTTCACGAAGTTCCGTCCGGTCATGTCGACCGGAGCCGGATGAGCCGTCTCCCCGGTTACGGCGATCAGGGCCGGAACCGCCGTTTTGGAGGGCAGGTAGTCGATGTCGTTCCGTTCGCGGAAGAGCGGTGAAAGGAAGTCGATCGAGGCGATTTCCGTTCCGGGCCGCGGATTCTCCCACTCGGCGATATACGTGCCGATATTGTTGCCTGCCGGATTCTTGCGGTAGATGCCGACCAGCGCTTCGGGCAGCGGCGACGCATTCCACCAGTCGCCGATGTTCCGGTTGCCGACCAGCGGCAGGTCGACCGATCTGCCGTCGGCGTAATTGATCCGGTAACGTCCGGCGTCGGCCGCGCCTCCCCAGGCGGCGGTGTGCAGGAAATAGAGCCGCGAGAACTTCCGGTTCACCTTGATTCCCCTGATCGAAAGCGGGAATTTCGGACGATCGGTCCCGGCCAGCACGAGGCAGGATTTATCATTGTTTTCCGCCGGGTCGATGATGCGGAAGGCGACGCCGGCCGCTTCGACCGCGCCGGTCGGCATCATGCGGAAGTCGTTCTCCCCCTGGTCGAACCAGCCGCCCTTGCCGTCATTGTCGAATTCGTCGGAGAAACCGCGGTTCGCATACGGGGCGAGATCGACCGGTTCAAGCCGGGCGGGATTGACCTTGTAGCCGGTGTCGGCGGAGGAGACCATCGGCCGCGCCTCCTTCCGGAGCTCGGCGGTTCCGGCCGCATAGCGGAACAGATTGCGCAGGTAACGCGCGGCCGAGCTGTCCTGCGGCGCGGCCGCGAACGCATTCAGCTGCGACACGATCAGACGCCCTTTGCCGACTGTGCCTTCGAGCAGCGCCATGCCGACGTTCCGGCTGCCGAGATTCGGCCCCTTGGCGGCGAGCGCATTTTCGGTGAACGGCAGGAAACAACCCGAAACGACATAGCCGAAATCCGGATTGTTCCAGGTGTCGAAATTCCGGGCGGAAAGCCCTTCGAAAACCGGATGGGTCAGAATCACCGGGTCGCAGAAGCTCTTCTCGTCGGCGACCAGCTGCAGCCCCAGCGGCAACTCGCTCGACAGGTTCTTCTGCTCGAGAAGGAGCACGACCCCGCCCGCATTCAGGAACGCCGAAAGGTTCGGATCGTTCCTGAGCGCGAGACGCTGCGGCGTCTCGGTTTCCGGCGGGATGACGAGGGTTGCCGGGGCCTTCAGCGTTTTAAGGTCGCGCACGACGGTGTACGGCATGCCGAACGCCTTCAGCTGCTCCGCGAGCCGGGCAACGTTTTTCGGCGCGCCGGTGTCATAAACCAGTACGGGGCGGACCGCTTCGATCTTTTCGCTCCTCAATGCCGGAGTGTCGATATAGAGATCGTAATAGTTGCGGGCCAGCTCTTTGCCGTTGTCGAGCAATGTGAGCCGGAGCTGGTAAAAGCCGGTTCCGGTTTCGGGCATGGTCAGTTGGACTTCGCGTTTCGCGTTCCGCTGGGCCGGAAGCTCTCCGGCCGGAAGCGAGGCGACCGGAACGGTTCTGCCGTCGGGCCCGGCGAGGGCGACCTCAAGGGTCAGGCTGCGGTATGCGCGATTCGAATTGTTGACGATCTCCAGGTTCCAGGCGGTCGTTCCGCCCGAAAAGAGGTTGCGCGGCGGAAGGCCGGCCGGATTGCGCAGCGTCGGCAGGACCGGCTGGTTCCAGAGCGTTGCGGTCTTGAGCGTCGGGTCGCTGAACCACGGCGCAAAACCGGTGAAGCGGCGGTCGAGCCGGTAAAGCTCGAAGATGCGCCGTCCGTAGCGCGACATCGGGACATCCTGCCGCACGGCTGGGTCGACCGCTTCGGCGAGGCTCATGCAGCCGGTGAAGCCGATTCCGCACGGCTGACCCCAATTGTATTCCCGGTTCACATACTTCATATATTCATCGATGTCGTTGCGCTTGAAATTCGCATTCTTGTTCGAAGCGTCGTGGAAGCCCCACGAGAAACCGACGTTTTCCCAGGCGATCAGCGGTTTTTCGAGCCGGCCGTTTTTGCCGCCGAAGATTTCGAGCAGTCCCTTATAGATGAAATCAGCCTCCTTGTCGCGCTCGGTCCACGGGCGCGAAAGGGCGACATAGGTGTGCAGGTCGTAGACGTCGGTATCGAGCTTCGTCCGGCCGTAGGAGCCCCAGCCGGCCTGTCCGGAAAATGTGCTGATCGGCCGCTTCTGGCGGTCCATGGCGCGGACGGTTTCGACCTGAAGATCCATCTGCCGCGCGATTTCGGGCCGGTTCGAGTGGACAACCTCGTTGCCGAGCGACCACATGGCGACCGACGGATGGTTGTAAGTCGCCTCCACGAATTCCCGCAGCTCCGGAATGTTGTGCTTTTCGAATTCCGGAACGTCGAGGTGGGTCGTGAAGCTCCAGGCCCACTCGTTGAAGATCATCATGCCGCACTCGTCGGCGATCTCAAGCGCGGCCGGGACGATCGGCATATGCGCGTTGCGCAAAATGACGTAACCGAGATTGCGGCAGCCGAGGATGAAGCCGGTCAGCAGCTTCTCCTCCTCCTCGGCGGAACGGTTGAAGCCGCCGTAGCTGCAGGACGGAATGTTTTCGCCGAACAGATAGATCTCCTCGCCGTTCAGGTAGAATTTTCCGTTTTTCGCGTGGAATTCACGATAACCGAAGCGGGTGCTCGCAGCGGAGACGGTCCGGTCCGGTCCGCGCAGCGCAAGGGTCAGGAAATAGAGGTACGGGCGCTCGACCGACCACTTCTGCGGATTCTCGAGCTTCAGCGCCAGGCGCCCGGTATTGACGCCGGGCTTCAGGGCGATCCCGGCGGAGGCGGTTCCGGCCGGCGTGTTGGCGGCGGCCTTCATCGCGTCGGTGACGACGCCCTCAAGCGTACCCGCGAAGGTTCTGCCGGTGTGGTTCACGATCGTGTAGTCGACCTCGATGCCGCCCTTCGCAAGATCCGGCGTGACGAAGAGCTTCCGGATGCGCAGCGCCGGTTCGAGCGAGAGCGTGACATTCTGCCAGATGCCGCCCTTGATGTTGCCGATCCACCACTGGGCGCCGTAGGCGTGGACCGCCTTCTCCCTGCGCCCGAAGGAGGGGCCGAAGTCGGAGAAGACGCGGAGCGCGAGAACATTCCGGCCCGGCTTCGCGGCATCGGTCGCGTCGATTTCGAACGGCGTGAAATCGCCGTGGTGGCTGCCGATCTCCTTCCCGTTCAGGAACACCTTCGCATCGTAGCCGACGCAGTCGAATTTCAGGATGACCCGGCGGTTCTCAAGTTCGGCGGGAGTCAGCTCGAATTCGGTGCGGTAGAGGCCCTTCGTATACGGCTCGGACTCCTTGCGAGCCTGCGGATACTTCACAAACCAGTCGAGCGGAACCCTGATCGTGCTCCAGCCGGAGGCGTCGAATTCCGGCTTCATGAAGCCGGTGTTCAGATCGGCGTCCGCCGGGAACGGCGTCGCGGAGTTGGTCACGCCGGAGAAACGCCACTCGCCGTTCAGGGAACGGCTGCGGACGAAATCGGCCGGCCTGACGGTCTCGCCGCCGAGCTTGAATTCAATTTGATCGGGCTTGACGGTTTCGGCCCGCCTGAAGTCATGCGGCGGGGGAAGATACGGAGCGATGTCCGCACGGACCGGGCCGCAGAGTACGGCGATTCCCGCGAGAGCGGGCAGGATCTGTCTGATATTCATGGATACTCCCTGCAAGTTATGAGTGAGATGGCCGGAAAGCTGCGCGGCGGAGCCGCTTCAGTCCAGTTTGCCCCAGTAGAGCTTGTCGCAGTCGGTCCCATTGATGATGCCGGTATTCTTGTGCATCGGAGCGACGTGGCCATCGAGCCAGACGATGTTGGCGGTCATGCTGTGACGGAAATCGAGCGTCGGCCACCAGTTTGCGAATCCCATACTCCCGCAGACAAGGAGCGGGCTCCAGTTCTCGGGTTTGGCGTTGTAGTCGTAATCCTTCGTGCAGTCGAGCTGGTTGTCGGCGAGAAACACGACAGAGGAGGCCTTGCCGAATCTGCCGTACTTGACGTATTTGTTGTTATTGTCGGCTCCGACCGCGGCGTGTCCCGTGGCTTTGATGCTCAAATACCAGCTGTTGTGGCCGTAGCCGAACCGGGTCGGCAGGGACGGGCAGATTGCGACCTTGAGTTCATTCATATCCTCGAATGTATCTTCGCCCAGTCTGGGCTGCCTGCCGTTGATGTAGGGAGCGAGCAGCGCGGTCCAGTAATTCGGCTTCTTCCATTTGGGGGTGTCGCTCTGGTCGGTCGGGGCGATTGACGGGACGACCGTATCGTTGTAGTCCGAAGCGTAAAGCATTCCGGCCTGTCCCCACTGCTTCAGGTTGTTCATGCAGTTCGCATTGCGGGCCCGTTCGCGTGCCTGGTTCAGCGCGGGCAGCAGCATGGCGGCGAGAATGGCGATGATCGCAATGACGACCAGCAGTTCGATCAGGGTGAAAGTGTGTTTTCTCATGATCCGTTCCTTTCTTTTGATTCGGATGTCCGGGCACAATACGGTCTTTGAAGCGGTTGCGGGACGGAGGATTCCGTCACGCTCCCGCGCTGTTTTTCTCCGATGCGTTACGGGGTCGGTACGTCAGCGGCATTCCGGGTGGTCTGGCCGAAAAAAAAAGAAAATGGAATCTCCGCCTGAAGCCTGCGGTCGGGCGATTCGATCAGCTTCTGCAGGTTCTTCACGGCCGTGCGGCCGATCTCATAATCGTCCACCACGACGGTGGACACCCAGCTTTTCCTGCTCTGATAACTGTAACAGGAGACGATTTCGATCTCATCCGGGACCCTGATCCCGGCTTCCGCCAGCCGCCCGTACGCCTCAACTCCCATGGAGTAGTTGTAGGCGAGCACCGCAGTGGGAGCTCCCGGCCGCCGGAACAGCGGCACGGCGATCTCATCGCCGGAACTCCGGATGTCCTGCACGTCGATCGTGATGCCGGGCCTCTCCCGCAGGAATTCCGCGATTTCCGCATCCATCTGCCGCTCGAGAAACGCATTGCGCGTCTCATGCAGCTGCAGGATGCGGCGGTGTCCGTGCGACGCGAGAAGCTCCAGCGCCTTGCGGGTTCCGGCCCGGGTCGCGTTGATGGTGTAGTTGTACTGTTCAAGCGGTCCCGGAACGGTGACGGCGAACACGATCGGCAGCCCGGCCTCGACCGGCTCCTGCCAGAAGGTTTCGCTCGGCTGGGCGCCCCACACCAGCAGCCCGTCGATGTTCTGCGACTGGATGAGCGACATGTATTCGCGGTCGTCCATGAAACGCTTGTCGTTGAAGATCAGCAGCAGCCGGAAGTCGCTGTTTTCGATGCCGGCCTCAACGCCGCTGATCAGCCGGGTCAGGTGGCCGTCCTCGAAGATGTGCATGTTCATCCGGGTATGCGACGGCACGAGAAGCCCGATGATTCCGGCGCGATGGGTGAAGACCCGGCGCGCATTCGCGTTCGGCACATAGTTCAGCTGCTCGGCGCAGGCAAGGACGCGCTTGCGGACCTCGGCAGGAATCGTCCGCGCCTTCTCCCGGTTGTTCAGTACGCGCGAGACGGTGCTGATCGACACGCCGGCCAGCTGCGAAACATCGCGGATTGTACTCTTCTTCGAAATCATGGTTCAATGCCGTCCTTTATGGTGAAACTCGGAGGAAACTTGTTTCCTGCAATTATATTATACCAAACTTTCCTTGAAATGTCAACAGCGGAACAGAAAAAAATTGAAAAATAAAAATCGTCGTAACCCATTCCAGAAACAGGTTTCCTGCGTATCGACCCCATCGCCGGAAAGGAAAAAAATAAGAAATCGGGCGGCTTTTCGTCCAATTCCGGTGGAGAAACCGGTGGAGGCGTGCTATTGTTAACCGTCGGCATCTGAGGTCGGAAAGGGACAGGTATGAAGAGATCGATCGGGTTGTTGGCCGCGGGAGCCCTCCTGCTGCTGTCGTGCATGGGCTGCGTGAGCGGAGACCGGGCGCTGCGGAACTCCCCCGCCGGCCGGAAGATCGAGGTCCGCTTCGACGGCAGCACGGTCAACCTCTGGCCGCTCTACTATCACAGCGGAGACTTCACTTCGGTGCTCTGGCCGCTGTTCGACCTGGACAGCCGCGGCTTCGCGGTGCGTCCGTTCTTCCACCATGACCGGGACGCCGCCGCGATCCTCTGGCCGCTCTCCGGCTGGGACCATTCCGGCGGCTGGGCGCTGACCGCCTACTGGGGAGAGGGCCGTTGCGGCGTGTTTCCGCTGTTTCACAGCGGAAAGTTCCATACTGTCGGCCCGTTTTTCTGGGAGCATGACGGGGAAAAGTTCACTTATCTTGGCATGTTTCCTCTCATATACTATTGGAAACCGGATAACTGGTTTGCCGGCCCGGTCTGGCGCACGCACGATTCCGGCGGTCTTTTTCCCGTGCTCTGGCTGTCGGACGATTTCAATCTGGCCGGTCCGGCCTGGTGGGATTACGACAGCGGAAATTTCGGCCTCTTCCCGGTACAGTGGAAAGTTGACAACTTCAATATGATCGGCCCGGCATGGTGGAATTGCGGCAACGGAAACTGGGGATTTTTTCCGCTGGTGTGGAACATCAACCGCTTTCACGCCGCCGGTCCGGTCTGGTGGAATTACGGAAATCAGAGCTGGGGCGTTTTTCCGCTGGTGAAAATCTCGCAGGACTACCGGATAATCGGTCCGGTCTGGTGGCGGAAAAAACAGCCGGGCGGCGGCTTTTTCCCGTTGTTCGGTCTTTATGCAAACGGGACGCGGCAGGCAGGTCCGGTCTGGTGGGGTTCCGGAGAAAAAAGCCGGAAGCATGGATTTTTCCCGCTGTACTGGTATGAGTCCGACGCGGACCGGACCGAATTCAATCTCGGGCTGGTGCTTTTCATGCTGAACCGGTCCGGGCAGGAGAACATGAACTGGTGGGCGGCGGGCGGCCTCGCCGGCTGCGAAAAATACGGCGGGCACCTGAACTGGCGGTTCTGGCCGCTGGTGAACTACGGCAGAGGCGGAGCTCTCCCCTCGCCGGTTCTTCAGATCACGGACGACGAACACAGGGACAGGCCGCAGGCTTTGCCGGATGACCGCTACACGCCGTTCGGCAAAAGCTTCGGAGACGGCAGGGAGTGGAGGAATGTGACCCTGGAGAACCGGAAAACGTACGTCGGAACCCTCCTCGCATTTCATGAGACCGGCACATCGCGGGTGTGGCGCCCCGGCGCCGATTCCGCGACGCTCGACCAATTGCGCTGCGCTCTTGACGACATGGAGCGGAACCTCATTCAGCTTGACAACGGCAGAAATTTCACGGAAGCGCGAAAGGCCGAACTACGTGAATCGCTGCAAAACGGGAAAAAGAGAATCGCGGAATGCGGGGAAAAACTGCAAATCGCCCTGTCCCTGCCGGAAAAAAAAGAGGATTTTACGGCGTGGCGCAGGCTCCTGGCCGAGCGCTTCTGCACCGAAGTCGATTTCCTCGAACACCGGACGCTCTGCGGCCTGACTTCGTGGTACGAACAATTCGGCGACGAATATCGGGGGCAGTTCGGGATGGGCGCCGTCATCATTCGGAAATATGCGGACAAGAGCGACTTCCGGCTTCTCGGCTTCCTCTGCCGCGAAAAGCACGACGGCGATTCGAGCGAATATCTGTATCCGCCCTTCATCAGCGTCAAGGAGTCGCCCGGCCGCTGCCGCTGGAGCTTCCTCTACCGGGTGTTCAGCTACGAGAACAATGACGGTCGGAAGTCCGGGCACATCTTCTTTATTCCGTGGGGCGAAAAATGAAATTTGTGATTCCGGCGGCCGCGCACGGGAGCCTCTTCCGGCGGTCCGCCGCGTGGAATGCGGAATCGAAAGCGGGCGGTCTTTTATTTTTTAGCACAGGAGGCGACAGAGTGAGCGACATGCGGAAATGGGTCAAAAAACTGTTTTTCATCGTGTTTTCAGCGATCCCGACCGCGGCGGTGCTGGCCGGGAACGGCGAACTCCCGCGCAATTTTCATGAGGTCGATCCGGCGAACCGCATCTGCCGCAGCGCCCAGCCGGGGCGCCGGGAGTTCGAGGCGCTCGAAAAACGCGGTTTCCGAACCGTTCTGAATCTGCGGAATTTCCACACCGACCGGCGGATGCTGAAGGATCTGAAACTTGAGGAGTGCACCGTGCCGTGCAACGCCGGGAGCATGACCGAAGAACATGTCTACAACGCGCTCCGGATCATCCGGGACAAGCCGAAGCCGCTGCTGATTCACTGCTGGCACGGCTCGGACCGCACCGGAACCGTCGTCGCCGCGTTCCGCATCGTCTTCAACGGGCAGGAGGTCGAAACGGCGATCGCGGAGATGCGTGAGGAAAAGTACGGCCACCACGCCGATATTTACGACAACCTGCCGGAGCTCCTGCGGGCGGTCGACTGGGAAAAGATGCGGAACCGGCTGCAGACCGAGGATCTGTTCGTGGAGCCGTTCAAACCGGAACAGGTGCTGCGCATCGACTATGCGCCGGAGCCGTTCCGGGTGACGGCGGGCGGCAATACGGCGGAGAATCCCGGAGCGGCGCTGGCGCTTGTGCAAAAGGAGTGGCGGAAAAAGCCGTACCGGGTCGCGCTGCTCGTCTTCGACCGGCAGCCGGGCAATCCGCTGTACGAACCGTTCGCCGCGAAGCTGAACCGCCTGCCGGAGCTGGAGGAAGCGGTGCGGATCGACGCCGTTCCGGACGAAACGAATGATGCATCGATGCGGACGCTCTGCCGCCGCGTCGGCCTGGAGGAAGGAACGGCGCGGGCGGTCCGGGTGGTTCCGCACCGGGTGATCTGGACGCCTCCCGCCGGGACGCCCTCGAAATAGTTGCTGAAACGGAGGAAAGATGATGGGATTTGCTGCGTTGTTGCTCGGCATCGCCGGGTGGATCGTCATGTGCATTCCGGATTGCGCCACGGCTGCGATCGTCCCGGCCCTGCTCGGAACCGGGCTCGGAAGTGCGGAGCTGCTCCGGTGCCGCCGCCGGAAGAAACCGGTCCGGCTGGCGGCGGCCGCCGTGCTGGTCAGTCTGTCGGCACTGGCTGCCGCGTTGTTTTCGAGTGCGGATGCGGTGCGCCGTGCGCCGGAACCCGGTTCCCCTCCGCCCGGAAAAGAGAAGCCGGAGACTCCGGCTCCGCCGGAAGAAGAGCCGGAACCGCCCCCCGTGAAAACACCGGTCGAAACGGAAGAACCGCCCGCGGTTCCGCCGCCGGAGAAGAAACCCGAGCCGCCGCCGGAAAAGAAACCCGAGCCGCCGCCTGTAAAAACGCCGGAACCCCGCCCCGTCGTCCCGCCGGCGGCTCCGCCGGCCGAAAAGCCGGAGCCGCCGCCCGCGCCGAAGAAGCCCGAACGCCCGTCGAACGCGGGGTCGGCGCCGTCGCAGATCGAGAAACCGGCCAACGCGACCTCGCTGCCGCCGTCCCGCCGCCCCGACAATGCGACTTCGCTGCCGCCGACCCGCCAGCCCGACAACGCGACCTCGCTGCCCGCAACGCAGAAGCCGGGCAACGCGACTTCGCTGCCCGCAACGCTGGTTCCGCGCTGAAGCAGAGAATTTGTACCAATATGACTTTCCCGGAATTTACACGTCCGGGAGGCGTAAAAAACTGCGATTCGGTGATTTTTTGCAGAAAAACACCGATTTTCCGGGACCGGACCTCCGGTTCGGGCTTGTATAATTCAGACATGGCATTATATTTTGACAGCTGCCGGAAAGCTCCGGCAGACCCTGCCGCCGGTAATTTTGGAGCACGCAGAGAAAAGAAGGAGAAATTGGAATGGGTATTGCCGCATTGATTCTGGGAATTGTCGGGCTGGTGATCGCGTGGATTCCGTTTTGCGGAATACTGGCGCTCATTCCGTGTCTGGTCGGCCTCGGCCTCGGCATCGCCGACATCATCGTCAAAGGCAAACGCGGAGAGCCGAAGGGGATGGGCATCGCCGGCACCGTGCTGAACGCGGTGGCACTGCTGATTGTGATTCTCTGGAGCATCGTATTTGCTGCTCAAACGGCCTCTCTCATGTCCGATCCCGAGTTCAAGGAAGCTTTTTCGCAGGAATTCAAGAGACAGCTCGAAGAGGCCGAGAAAAAAGCGGATCAGGACCAGAACGGCGTTGTCGTTTCGACCGAAGAGGTCGAGGTTCAGGTTCAGGCTCCGGCCGGCCGGGACTGAGCCGGTCGTTTCCCCATGGATAAACGGTACCGCATTTTCAACTGGACCGTTTTCGGCTTCGTCTGCTACATGGCCGCATTGCCTGTTTTTGCACGGGCAATGCGGTTTTTGCTGCCGCAAATCTGGCGCTGCAGCTATCTGCGGATGACCGGGCAGCCGTGTCCGTTCTGCGGGACGACCGGCGACCTTGCGCGGCTCTGGCACGGAAATTTCGATTTCCGGAATCCCGTCACTCCGCTGCTTGCAATGTTTCTGCTGTTTGAACTTGTCTGGCGGAGCGTCCTGCTTCTGCGCCGCCGCCTGCCGGCCCGGCTGATGTGGTGGGATCTCGGTGCGCACATTCTGCTCCTGTCGCTTCTGCTCGGCGCATATCTTTGCATCTGGTTTGCCGCGCGGCCTTGATTTTCAACGGATTTGGGGCTATATTCTCCAGCGTTGTTTTTTATTTTCAAGCAGGAGTCACCTTAGTATGAGCGACAAGGCCAGACGGCAGGCGATACAGAACGTGACGGCGTCGGCCGCCGCGTGCGTCACCGACCGGATCGTATCGGAAAGCGCGCAGGAGCTTTTCGGGGAAGATGTGTTCAACCTCCCCTCGATGAAGGAATTCCTGCCGCCCCAGGCTTACGAGAAGCTGCTTGAGACGGTCCGCGACCGCGCGCCGCTGGACCCGGATATCGCCGGCGACGTGGCCGGCGCCATGAAGGCGTGGGCGCTCGGCAAGGGTGCGAGCCACTACACGCACTGGTTTCAGCCGCTGACCGGCGGGACCGCCGAGAAACACGATGCGTTTCTCGAACCGGACCATGCCGGCGGCGTCACGATGAAGTTTTCGGCGAAAAACCTCGTAGTCGGGGAATCCGACGCCTCGAGCTTCCCGTCCGGCGGACTGCGTTCGACCTTCGAGGCGCGCGGCTACACGGCGTGGGACCCGACCAGCCCGGCGTTCCTGCGCCGCTCCCCGGCGGGAGCGACCCTCTGCATTCCGACCGCATTCTGCAGCTACACCGGCGAAGCGCTGGATAAGAAAACGCCGCTTCTGCGGTCGATCCGGGCGCTTTCGGACCAGATCCGCCGCATGCTCGACATCTTCGGCGTAAAGGACGCCGGATCTCCCGAAATCACGCTCGGCGTGGAGCAGGAGTATTTCCTGATCGACCGGAACTTCTATCTGGCCCGGCCGGACCTGATCCAGACCGGACGCACCCTGTTCGGCGCGCCGCCGCCGAAGCACCAGCAGCTCGACGACCACTATTACGGCACGATCAAGGCGCGGATTCTCGCTTTCATGACCGAAGTCGACCAGACGCTCTGGCGGCTCGGAATCCCGGCCAAGACCCGGCACAACGAAGTCGCCCCGGCCCAGTTCGAAATCGCGGCGGTCTTCGAGGAGCTGAACCTGGCCAGCGACCACAACATGCTGACCATGGACGTCCTGCGCCAGACCGCGGACCGCCACGGCTTCGTCTGCCTCATGCACGAGAAGCCGTTCGACGGCGTCAACGGCTCCGGCAAGCACAACAACTGGTCGTTCGGCACGACGAAGATGAATTTCCTCTCTCCCGGCAGGAGCCCGGAAGGAGGCGCCCTCTTCCTGACCGCAATCTGTGCGGTGATTCAGGCGGTGGACCGGCACGGCGAGCTGCTCCGCATGGCGACCGCTTCGAGCGGAAACAGCTACCGGCTCGGTGCGAACGAGGCGCCGCCGTCGGTCATCTCGATCTACCTCGGCGACGAGCTGACCCGGCTCATCGACGAACTCGAATCCGGCACGCCCGGCGAGGTCCGGAAGGGGAAGGCGATGCAGCTTTTCGTCGATACGCTCCCGCCGCTGCCGCAGGACGCGACCGACCGCAACCGGACCAGCCCGTTCGCGTATACCGGCAACAAGTTCGAGTTCCGCGCGCCGGGTTCGAGCCAGTCCTGCGCCGGCCCGAACGTGATTCTGAACACGATCGTGGCCGAATCGCTCGACGACATCCTCTCGGCGCTCGAAAAAGTGCCGAAGGAGGAGTTCAAGGCGACGCTCCAGTCCCTGCTGCGCCGGATTGTGAAGGCTCACAAGCGGATCATCTTCAACGGCGACAACTACTGCAAGGAGTGGGTAGCCGAAGCCGAGCGGCGCGGGCTGCCGATCCTGCGGGCGGTCCCCGAAGCGCTCGCTGCGCTCATCACCGAGAAGAACATTTCGATGTTCGAGCGCTACGGCGTCTTTACGCGGGCGGAGCTTCTGTCGCGGCATGAGGTCTATTTCGAAGAGTACTGCGCCCGCACCCGGATCGAGGGAGAACTCTCGTTGACCATGGCCCGGACGCTGATCCATCCGGCCGCCTCCGAGCATCTGCAGCGCGTCGCCCGGAGCCTGAAACTGCTGCAGGAGACCGGAATCCAGGCCGGACGCGAGGAGCAGCAGGCCGAAGCCGAGCGGATCGGCCGGCTGATCGCCGAGATGACCGCCTGCGAAACGCGGCTCGAAAAGGCGCTGCCGACTTATGAGCCGGAGGAGATCCGCGATGCGCAGGCCGCGCTGCGGCAGGTCGTCGACCGGCTGGAAAAACTGGTTGACGATGAACTCTGGCCGCTCCCGAAATACCGCGAAATGCTCTTCATTTACTGAAGGCCGTCATGAGCACGCTGATCAAGTTTTTCAAGATCGCCGCAATCCTGTCGGACGGTCTGCACTTTTTCGTGTGGATTCTCTGGCTGGCGGTCTGTGCAAGCGGGCTCCTGAAACTGCACGACATCAACCCGGAACTTGCCGGCTGGCACCTCGGAGTGTTCTACGGGCTGCCGGCCGTCATGATGGCGCTTCTTGTTTATGATGCGCTGCGCCTCTGGCTCGCGGACGAAAAGCACCGGATGCTCTGGCTGTCGATGCTGATCCGGACCTTCTCCGTCATCATGCTGATCGTCGTCGCCGGCATCCTGCTCGGTCCCGCGTTCCGCCGGATCTACTACGGGGATTTCTGATCTTTTTCTCCATTACGGCATTGCGGGGGGCGGAGGAGACGAAATGTCTCCTCCGCCCCCCGCAATGCAGATATTTTACCGGAGCGCGCCGACGATCTCCGACACGGATTTGACGCCGTGCCGGTCCAGATACGCATTGATTCCTTCGATCACCTTCGGCGCCGCGCAGGGGTCGACGAAATTCGCGGTTCCGACCGCCACCGCGCTCGCACCGGCCAGCAGAAACTCCACGGCATCGTCGCCGGTCATGATTCCGCCCATGCCGATCACCGGGACCTTCACGGCATGTGCAACGTCATAAACCATCCGCACGGCGATCGGCTTCAGCGCCGGTCCCGAAAATCCGCCGGTCCGGTTCGCGATGCGCGGCCGCCGCGTCTCGATATCGATCGACATGCCCGGGATCGTATTGATCAGCGAAATCATGTCGCTGCCGGCATCGACCGCCGCCCGCGCGAAATCCGCAATGCAGGTCACATTCGGGCTGAGCTTCGTCATCAGCGGCAGCTTCGTCTGCGCACGGACCAGCGAAACGACCTCGTGCGCCAGCTTGAGATCCGTGCCGAAAGCGACGCCGCCTGCTTTCACGTTCGGGCAGGAGATGTTGATTTCCAGCGCGGCGATCCCGTCGCTCTCGGCGTCAAGCCGCGCGGCGACCTCGCCGTATTCCTGAATCGTCTTGCCCCAGATATTCACCACCGTCGTCGCATGGACGCTGCGGAGAAAGGGCAGATAGTGCTCGCCGTGCAGGAATTTCTCGACGCCGGGCCCCTGCAGGCCGATCGCATTGAGCATGCCGCCGGTCACTTCGGCCACGCGCGGAGTCGGATTCCCCGGAGACGGCTCCATGCGGATGCCCTTGACGACCACCGCGCCGAGCTGCGAAATATCGTAGTACCGGTGATATTCATAGCCGTAACCGAAGGTTCCCGATGCGGTCATCACCGGATTCTTCAGCGTGAGTTTACCGAGATTACAGGTCAGATCCGCCATCGTTTACTCCACATATACCGAGTCGAGATTGAATACGGGGCCGTCGACACAGGCCCGCGCGTAGGTCCAGCCTTCCGGGGTGTCGGCCTTGATCTTCACCACGCAGGCGAAGCAGGCACCGACCCCGCAGCACATCAGATGATCGATCGAGAGCTCGCCCGGCTGCCGCTTCTCCCGCAACAGCTTCGCAAGCGCCATCAGCATCGGGTGCGGCCCGCAGCCGTAGAAGAAAAAATTCCCGTCCGGCTGCTCGTCGAGCAGCTGTTCCACAAGCCCGGTCACGAAACCGCGATAGCCGAGCGAACCGTCGTTGGTCGCGACACGGACGTCATAGCCGGCTTTCCGGTACTCGTCGGTCAGCAGGATGTCCGCCTCGCCGCGCGCGCCGAGCAGGAAAATGCCGCGCTGCGGAGCCTGCTTCGTCAGAAGATAGGTCGCCGCGGCGCCGTAACCGCCGGCGACCAGCACCGGAGTGACGCCCGGAGCCGGGTCCGTAAAAGCGACGCCGAGCGGCCCCATGAGGTCGCAGACCGCTTCCGGCGCGAGCTCCGAAAGCTCCCGCGTCCCGTGGCCGACGACCTTGTAGACCACGCTGAGAACGTCCCCCTCGCAGTTGTGGATGCTGAACGGACGGCGCAGAATGCGGTCGCCGTGGCGGTTGATCCGGACATGCACGAACTGCCCTGCCCGCGCCTTGCGGCTGATTTCCGGCGCGAAGAAGCGGACCAGAAAGTAGTCCCCCTTCAACCGCCGGTTTTCAATGATTTCACCATTGGTCATAATTTGAATTCCGTATGTATGGATTGTTTTTGCGTTCCCGCCCGACCGTGGTCGCCGGACCGTGGCCCGGATAGAGTTCGACCTCGTCCGGCAGCGTCAGCAGCTGCGTGCGGATCGAATCGAGCAGAGTCGCGGTATCGCCGCCGGGAAGATCGGTCCTGCCGACGCTGCCGGCGAAGATCGTATCCCCGACGAACAGCGCCGGAGGGTCGCCCCGGAACAGGAAACCGCTGCCGCCCGGCGTATGCCCCGGCAGCGGGATGACTTTGAAATCGGAATCTTCCGTGCTGCCGGTCACAGCCGGCAGATCCTTCGCGGCAGGCAGATAGGGCGGCAGGGAATTTTCCGGGCTCGCATAGAACGCCTGGTCCGGACCGCGCAGGTAAACATAAGCCGGCCGCAGCAGCCGGCAGAGCTCCCCGAGCCCCGAGATATGGTCCACATGCGCATGGGTCAGCAGGACCGCGACGCGGTCGTAATCGAATTCCGCCGCCCGGTCCGCAATGTCGCGGGCGTCGGCGCCGGGGTCAATGACATAGAGCGTCCGGCTGTCGTCCGGCCGGACCAGGTAACAGTTGGTTTCAAGCAGTCCGGTCGGGACTGTGGCGATCTTCATGGTTTGACTCCCTGCTGTTGTTTGAGGATGATCCGCGACGAGGAGAGCTTCGAAAGCTCCCTCTGGAGTTCGACCAGCCTGCCGTAGTCGACCGGCGGCACCGATTCGACCGGCAGCGTCAGGCCGTATTCGAGGCTGATCGTTCCGGACGCCTCCTCCACATGGCGGTAGAAGGCGGCGGTCCCGGGGCGGCCGAGCTCGAACCGCTCCGGCCCGAGACCGACCGGGACGAAGTTCCCCGGCATCTCGATCCGGTATTCGAGCACGGTTTTCGCCGGGCCGTTCCGCCAGAGCGGCGTCCGGCGGGTCGACGAAGCGGTCTTGACCATATTCGACAGCGCCGAAAAGCCCGGCAGCGAGAACTGCAGATAATCGCCCGACACCATCGCAAAGTGCGGCACCTCGAGCGTGAAATAGAGCTTGCCCGGATAACCGTCGAATGCGGCGACCGGTTTGCCCTTGTACTGCGCCTCCTGTGAAATTCCGGCGGCCAGCGATTCGAAGAACTGGTCGCTCTCCGCTGGAGTCATCTCCTTGAATTTCCGGTGCATCGACTGGTAGGGCAACCCGAAATAGCTGCAGCTCGCCTCGATCTGCGCGGAACCGTCGGCGCGGAGCCGGATGCGGTAGGCGCAGCTTGTGGCGCTCTCCCCTTTCCGGCGCGGACGGATGGTCATGAGCCGCCCCGTGTCGAGCGACAGCCCGATCGCCTCCTCCGACGCGGTCGATCCGAGCGACGCGTATTCGCCGGTATCGTTCAGATGGCTGTCGAAACCCGGCAGATAGACCAGCACCTTGGTGAAGATGTTCTGCGGCGCACGCATGAGCGGGCGGGTCGCCGCAGCCGCGTAGCCCAGCTCGGTCGCCGCGACGAAACGGTAGTCGACGCCGGCCGCCTTCAACATCGCGCCGAGCAGGATCGCCCGGTCCGCCGAATCGCCGTAACCGGACTGCAGCGTGACGTCGGCGGGTGTGAAGGCCGACCACGGCAGTTCATTCAGCGCCGGACCGGCAGGCCGTATATGCCGGGCGACCCAGGTGCGGATCGCGTTGATCCGCTCATCGATCCGCATGGTTTCCGGCGCGAGTTTGCGGGCGAGCCCGGCGGCTTTCGGCGCATTCCGGGTCTTCTCCGTCAGCGCGGCCGAAAGCTTCCGGCCGAACGCCGCGTAGTCACCGCTGGAGACCACGACGGTCGGGGCGAACATCCAGAGCGGCGGGCGACCCGGTTCGGACGGCAACTGCGGCACATCCGCGGCACTCCAGGAGTAACGGACGCGGTCGCTGTCGAGCACTTCGCGGAAGATCACGCCGTCCGGCGTCGCCGAGTGCTTGAAGCTCATCCCCTTCGGATATTCGACCGAAAAGCTCTTTTCGACAATCGGGAAATCTCCCGCGAAAACCACAGCCAGGGAGAAGAAAGACTGGTTTTTGCAGCTCCTCGTCACCGTCGAGTCGACGACCGAGCCCGGAACCACACCGGGGAAGCTCGCCACCAGCAGCTTGCCGGCCGGATAACGCGGCGCGGCCGCAACCCAGGCTGCGTCCATGACGTTGATCTCGGCCGGGGAAAGCTCCTTCTTCGTCCCGTCCGGAGCGGTCACCGTGGCCTTGACTTCGACGCTTTCCCAGACCGGGTTGTAAGCGATTTTGAGCTCCGAATAATCTTTGACGCCGGCATAATTCAGGATTTTGCGCACGCTCCGGTCGGTCCGGGTCCAGGTCGATGCGTCCTTGAGCCTGACCTCCACCGATGCGTCGAGAAGAATCGAATCGGCCGCCGGAAACGCTTCGGCGACCTTCGTTTCGGCCGCGCCGCCGTAATCCGGACCGGCCACCGGCAGCTGCCGTTCGACGGCGTCGATCTCCGCCAGAGCCTTCTTCAGCTCGCCGTATCCGTCCGGCGAAAGCTCGACCGTGTCGATCGAAAAGTAGTTGTCGCCGACCAGCGAGGAGCCTTCGCTCTTCAGCACACGGTTGAAGTTCATGATGCCGGGCGCATTGATCGTGACCTTCGGCGGCAGCGAGAGAATCCGGCAGGTCGGGGGCAGCGTCAGCTTGAACTGCTCCGACACGCCGCAGGTTGAAAACAGCTGCATCGGGAACCTGCGCTCCCTGAGCCCGACCGAGCCGAGCACGAAGTTCGCCGCACCGAATTCGGTGCCGAAGCACGGCAGTTCAAGCAGATACGCCGGCGTGCCGGACGGCAGGCAGTCATCGACCCGATAGGTCATCTCCACTGCGAGGGGCCGGCTCATGTCGCGGACGTTTTCGGGGAAAATCTTCAGCGTCTCAAGCTCGGCGCCCGCCATCGCCCGCTTCAGGCGGCCAGCGAAGAACTGGCGGCGGTAGTCGAGCGGCCAGCGCGAAAACGCATCGCGGTAGATCTGGTCGTTGACGCCGAGGAAATCAATCACGCTGCGTCCCTGCAGCGTCCCGTCCGGCGCGATGGCCGCCTCGGTTTTGATCCGGAGCAGGTTGTTCGCGGTCGGCACCAGAGGCGAACGGCGCAGGACATCCCCCTGCGGCCTGGCCACGAGATAGCTCATGTTGGCCATGGTCGACGGCAGCAGCTCGGCGGTGGTCTCGTAAGTCGGGTCCATCAGGATATAATGCCCCGGCGTATCCTCGACCGCGACGATCGCATGGTTGAAATAGTTGTTCGGAACCTCGTCGTCCTTCGGATATCCGGCCATGAAGAGCACCGGGTACGCCTTGAGCCCTGCCAGTTCGAGCATCGAGACCAGCAGCGCCGCCTTGTCGCGGCAGACGCCGTAACGCTGGTTGAAGGTCAGCGACACATCGTGCGGCTCATAGCCGGGCGCCTCGGTTTCGGCGGTGATGCCCATGTAGCGGATCTGCTGCGAAACGAACTGGAAAAGGGCCATGATCTTTGCATCGGGGGTCTTGGCATCCTTCGTCAGCTCCTCGACCTTCGCCCTGATCTCCGGCGTGACCGCGTCGAGCCGCGGGCGGCAGACGCCGTAGTACCACTGCGAGATTTCGGGCCAGTCTTTCGCCGTGCTGACCAGCAGCCGCTGCACACACATGTAGAGCGGCGGCATGTCCGGCTCGGGGACGACCTGCGGAACGTTTTCGGCCGTCCAGGTGTAAAGGATGCGCCCGTCCTTTTTCGTTTCGGCGAATTTAACGCTTCCCTTCACCTCGTCCTTGAGCCGGATCGCCTGCAGCGGATGCGACTCGGGACCGTCGATCTTCACTTCGTAATGCAGGAACGGCACATCGGCCTGCAGAACGTAGATGTTGCTCCAGACGCCCGGGATCCGCGGTTTCCTGACCGTCTCCTTCGAAACGACATGGATGATGTCGCCGATTTCCAGCTCCGGGACCGTCACCGCCAGCAGCTTGTTGGCCGGATCGTAGATGTTCGCCCCCATCTGGGAGGGCTCGACCGCGACGCGGCCGTTGGCCCTGACGTCGATCTTCACGACCTTGCCGTCCGGCTTGATCACCTCGAGCACAGGAACCTCGAGCGCCTCGTAAGTCGTATTGAACCGGAAGGTCAGCTCGCGCATGTCGCGCCGCCCGGTTTCGGTCAGCACCTTCTGGTAGAAGTCGTCCGTCTCCACCGCGGTCCCGTCCGCCTGGTAGACGGAGCTCTGAAAGTCGAACAGAAGCACACTGTCCGCATTCGGATACTTCTCCGCCGTGACCGGCGCGGACTGCGCCTTCAGCTGTTCCGGCGTCACCGCTCCGTACAGCACCGAGGCCGCGAACAGAAGCACGGCAAACAGAATCCCCGGAAACTTGCTCATATCTTTCTTCCTCCTTCATCGAAAGGATCGCAGTACAACTTCGGTTTACCCTATAAAATAGACCATTTTCCGGGAAAATGAAATGAAAAACGCAAGATTTATTTGAATTTTGCACTTGAGGCACTATATTTAGCAGGACGTAATACAGTGAAACCCTTTATTATTCAGGAGTTGAAATGGGACAGCAGCTTAACAAGATCCAGAAACGCCGCAGACGGAAAGCCTACATCGAACGTTGCAAAGAGAAGGTTCGCGCCGCAATCAACGCCGCGGCCAAGAAGAAATAACGTTTCGACCGGCAGATGGCAGCGTCAGAACACCCGTGAGACTTCTGTTTCACGGGTGTTTTCATATATTCTCCCGCTGCCGGAATACGAAAAAACGGCGGAAAGCGTCTCTGCGCCCTCCGCCGTTTCCGTCTCTGCTTCTTATTACAGAAGTTCGGCGATCTGGACCGCGTTCAGCGCGGCGCCCTTCAACACCTGATCACCCGACACGAAAATGTCGAGGCCGCGCTTGTCGTTGCGCGAGATGTCCTGCCGGATGCGTCCGCAGAGGACATCGTACTTCTCGGTCGCGTCAAGCGGCATCGGATAGCGCTTGTCGGCCGGGTCGTCCACGAGCTGCACGCCCGGAGCCGCCTCGATGATCGCGCGCGCCTCTTCCGGCGTAATGTCGTTCTCGAACTCAAGGTTCAGCGCCTCGGAATGCGCGCGCAGCACCGGAATCCGCACGCAGGTGCAGGAGACCAGCAGTTCCGGCAGGTGCAGCATCTTGCGCGACTCGTTCAGCATCTTCAGCTCTTCCTTCGTGTAGCCGTTCTCCTTGAACGCATCGATGTGCGGAATCAGGTTGAACGCGATCTGGTGCGCGAACGCAACCGGATTGACCGCCTTGCCGTCGAGCACCTCGCGGGCCTGCACGATCAGCTCGTGCATCCCTTTCGCGCCGGCGCCGCTGGCGGCCTGATAGGTCGCCGCGACGATGCGCCTGAGCCCCTTCGCACGGTGCAGCGGAGCGACCGCGACAAGCATGATCGCCGTCGTGCAGTTCGGATTCGCAATCACGCCCTTGTGCAGTTTGATATCCTCGGCGTTGACTTCGGGAACGACGAGCGGAACGTCGTCGTCCATGCGAAACGCGCTCGAGTTGTCGATCATGACCGCGCCGGATTCGACCACGAACGGCCGGTACTCGCGGGAGATGTCGCCGCCCGCGCTGAACAGCGCGATGTCGACGCCCTTGAACGAGTCGTGCGTCATCTCCTCGATGACCACGTCCTCGCCCTTGAACTTCATCGTCTTGCCGGCGGAACGGGCGGAAGCCAGAAGTTTGAGGTTCTTCACCGGGAAATTCCGCTTTTCGAGCGTCTTGACCATTTCGACGCCGACCGCACCGGTCGCACCCGCGACCGCAACATTGAATCCGTTCGCCATACTGTTTCCTCCTTTGGGAATTGACACATACATCTTATTACTATACAACACCCTTGAAAAATTGCAATATCATGGTTATATTGGGACTCATGATTTTTTGAAAAAAAGGAACCGTTCATGATGGATACGCGGAATTTCGATGCCGGAAAGCTGACGCTGCCCGAGCTCGTTGCACTGATCGAATATCATAACCGCCGCTACTGGGAACTCGGGGAGCCAGAGATTCCGGATGCGCGCTACGACGAACTCATGCGGGCGCTCGCCGGACTCGACCCCGGGAATGAGCTCCTCACCCGGGTCTATGCCCCGGCGGTCGCCGGCAGCGGCAAGGTGCGCCACAGAAATCCGATGCTGTCGCTCGACAAGGCGTACTCGCTCGAAGAGGTTCTGAAATGGGCGGACAAATACGCGCGTACTCCGGATGAACCGCTGCTGGTCGAGCCGAAGTACGACGGCATTTCCGCCGGTTACGACGGCCGGATTCTTTCGACCCGCGGCGACGGCGAACTCGGGGAGAACATCACGGCCAAGCTGCCGCTCATCGAGCTTGAGACGGCCGGTTACCGGGGGCCACTCGACCGGCCGGTGCGCGGCGAACTCGTGATCCGCGACGACGACTTCCGCAATCTTTACAGCCATATTTACAAAAAAGGCGGAGGCACCTACAAGAATTCCCGCAACGCGGTGGCCGGCATCATGGGGCTCAAGGAGATCGACGAGATGATCGCACAGAAGGCGAAAATCACGCTGGTCGATTACAACATGGTCTCCTTCCGGGTCAGGCTTTCGGAACTCGCGGACCGGTGGGAGGGGCTGCTTGCCGAGCTCGCGGCGCTGCCGTACCCGCAGGACGGCGTGGTGCTGAAGCTCGCCGACACCGCCTACGAAGCCTCGCTCGGCAGCACGGCGCATCATCCGCGCGGACAGATCGCCTACAAATTCACGAACATCCGGCGCACCACGAAGCTGCTCGACGTCGAATGGAGCTTCGGCAAGAACTGCCTGACCCCGGTGGCGCATCTCGAACCGGTTGAAATCTCCGGGACGACGATCAAACGCGCGACGCTGCACAACGTGCAGAACATCCTCGAACTCGGCATCGAAATCGGCGACACGGTCACGGTCGAACGGGCCGGCGACGTGATTCCGTACATCGTCAGCTCCGAGCCCGGCGCGGAGCGCCGTTCGCCGCTCATCGAAAACTGCCCGTGCTGCGGAACCGGGCTCGTGCGGCGCGGCCCCGAGCTCTGCTGCCCGAATCCGGACTGCTTCGAAACCGAGCTGCAGCGCCTCGCGGCCGCGGTCCGCAACCTCGGCATCGAACGGCTCGGAGAACCGACGCTGCGCAAACTCATGGAGAACTCCGGCGTGAAGCATCTCGCCGACCTGTTCGAACTCAAGGTCATGGATCTCCTGAAGCTCGAAGGATTCGCGGCAAAATCCGCCGCAAACCTGATCGAAGAGATTCAGAAAGCGCGCGTGGTCAACGACTACCAGCTGCTCGCGGCGCTGAACATCCCGAACATCGGCGCGAACGTCGCGAAAGTGATCTTCGCGCATACCGACTTCGCGGGGCTGCGGAAGATGAATGCGGAAGAGCTCAGCGCGATTCCGGGGATCGGCCCGGAACGCGCCCAGGCACTGGTCCGCGAGCTGGCCGCCCAGTCGGAGTATCTCGACGAACTGCTCGGTGCAGTAAAGCTCATTCACGCTGCGCCGGAGCCGGAAGAGCGCCCGACCGTCTGCTTCACCGGCAAAATGCCCGAGAAGCGCAGTTACTACGAAAAACTCGCCGAAGCGCACGGCTACGCCGCAGCGGACGATGTGAATTCGCACCTCTCGCTGCTGGTCGCCGCGGATGTGAACGACACGAGCAGCAAGCTTAAAAAGGCCGCGAAACTCGGAATCCGCATCGTCTCCCTCGACGGCTTCCTGCGCGAACTCGAGGGCGCTGCCGCCCCGGAGCCGGAGGAACCGCCCGAAGGCCAGCTTGAACTGGGGCTGTAGCGGCTCCTGCAGCGCAATATCCATCGTGGGGGAATGCCGGGATTCTTCGGCGGCCTTTCTCCCTTTTTTTCGTCGGCAGACCGAACGTTTCCCGAATTTTTCCCGCTTTGCCCCGCCCGGAACCGGACGCCTCCCGCCATAATGACGATTTTTTTGCGGGAGAGCTATTGACATTTCATTCAAAATCGATCATAATATTAATACAGCGATACAGTTTACCGGTGCGGTCTTCCGCCTTTCATCTAAGGAGAATCAGAATGTCGGTCCGATCCTGTGCGAACATGCTGCGGAAACATTTCGCCGTCTTTTCCTCCGTATGCTTTTCCTCCGTATGCTTTTCCGCCGCCGTTTTTGCGGCGGCCCCGGCGGAGGAGTTCGAGGCGCTTCCGGTGACCGACCGCCATTTCGCAGCTCTCCGGCAGGAGCACCCGCGGCTGTTCCTGCCGGGAAACTTCGACACGCTGACTTCCGCCTACCGCGACAGTTACTGGGGAAGGCGGTTCGGAAACCGGATGCTTCACGATGCGGAACAGCTGCTTGCCATGCCTCCCCTCCCCCGCCGGATGATCGGGCGGCGGCTGCTGAAAACATCGCAGGCCGAGGTGCGGCGGATCGGGCTGCTGGCTACAGCTTTCCGCCTCACCGGAGAACGCAGATTCGCGGAACGCGCCCGAGCCGAAATGCTGGCGGTCTGCGCATACGACGACTGGAATCCGGCCCATTTTCTGGACATCGCCGAAATGACCTTCGCGCTCGCGCTCGGTTATGACTGGCTCCACGACACGCTTCCGCCGGAGGAGCGCGACACGATTGCATCCGCCATTCTCGAAAAGGGGCTCAAGCCCTCGTTCGACAAGACGTTCAAGCAATCCTGGGTCGCCGGCGATTACAACTGGACGCAGGTCTGCCACGGCGGCCTCGCCGCCGGCGCACTGGCCGTCTATGAACGCGACCCGCAGCTGGCGCGGCAGGTGATCCGCCGGGCGGTCGCGGCCATGCCCAAAGTGATGGCCGCCTCCTACCGCGGCAACGGCGCCTACCCGGAGGGCGTCGGCTACTGGGCTTACGGCACCAACTACAACACCCTGCTGATCGAGATGCTCGAAAATGCGTTCGGAACCGGCTTCGGGCTGGCCGACTATCCGGGGCTGGAGGAAAGCGGGGAGTTCGTGCGCGCATGCATTCTGCCCTCCGGCCATAAATTCGCCTGCTCCGATACCGGTCGTGAAAGCCGGGTCGGTCTCAACTACGCCAACGTCTACCTGATGGTGCGGCGCGGCAAGTCCGGGCTGTTCGACCGCTATATGAGGAATTTCCTGGCGGACTACACGGCAGCCCGGCCGCAGAAGCACCATCCCGCCGATCAGCGGCTGGCCGCGCCGATGCTTCCGCTGCTGGCCCGGCTGCCGGAACAGGCCGCCACCGGCGGGAGCACCGTTTATTTCAGCACCGACCGCGCGCCGGTGCCGGTCGCGGTCATGCGGACGGACTGGAGCGGAACCGCATCGGCGCTCGCCATGAAGGGGGGCCGCCCCTCCGGCAGTCACGGCCATATGGATTCCGGCGAATTCGTCGTTGAGATCGACGGGATTCCGGTGGCGGTCGATCTCGGCTCCGACCATTACACGCGCCTCGAAGCCCGCGGCGTCAAGCTCTGGGACCGGGGACGGAGAGGCGAACGCTGGAAGGTGTTCCGCCTAGGCGCCGACGCCCACAACATCGCCCGGTTCGACTGCGCCGAACCGGACGCGGACGGCCGCGGGGCCGCAGCCGGGCTCATCGAAGAGGGCGGCTGCGTGACAGCCGCCTTCGACCTCTCCGCGCCGTATGCGGGGCAGGTGCGCAGCTTCCTGCGTACCGGCACGCTCTTCCCGGACGGCGCGGTCGAGATCCGCGACCATGTGTCCGGCGCGAAACCCGGCGCCGTCTACTGCTGGCAGCTGACGACGCCGTTGAAGGTGCAATCCGTCGCCGGGGCGCGCCTGACGCTGGCGGACGGAACCGGCAGGACTTTCACAATCTCCGCCGAGCCGCCGGAAGGCGCCTGGAGTTTTTTCCCGGCCTCCGAGCTGCAGCGCGATTACGACTCGCCCAATCCCGGAATCACGCTGGTGCGCTACAAGCTGCCGGTTCCGGCCGGCGGCCGGGTGGAGAGCCGGTTCCGGCTCGAACGCATTTCCGCCAGTCATCGGAATGAACTCAAATCAGGGATCAGACACGAATATGCCGATCAGTAAAATCATCACGGGAGTACGGGAGCCGCTCTACCGCCAGCTGGCCCGGGAACTCGAACGGCGGATCGCAACCGGGAAACTGAATTCCGGAGACGGCCCTGCCAGTTACCGCGCGCTCTGCGAGGAGTTCGGCGTCAGCATGAGCGTGGTCCAGCGGGCATTCCGGGAGCTGCGTCGCGACGACCTCGTCCGTACCCAGCAGGGCCGCCGGGTGGAGCTGGCGCCCGACGCGCGGGCGGAGAAGGTGATTCACAAATACGGATTCATCCACCCCTACTCCGACGACAACGCCTTCGGGCGCCTGATGCCGTACCTGGCCGGGCGGGCGTTTGAAGGCATGGGGCTCAACAGCTTCGTGCTCGTCCGCTCGTCAGGCGGCGACTCCGGACGGGAACGGGAGATCGCGGAGAACATGCTCCACAACGGAATTCAGGGGCTGCTGCTCTCTCCGGCCGACATCCGGCTCAACGGCCCGTTTTTCGAGGAGGCGGCGCGCCATATCCCCGTCGTCCAGCTCGATCAGACTCTGGAACGGGCGCAGCTGCCCGGGATTCTTTTCGACTACCGGCGCGCGGGGCGGGAAATCGCCGGGTATCTGTTCCGCAAATGCAATACCGGGCGCCTGCTGGCCGTCCTCGACGAAAAGGTCAATCAGAGCATCCGGGAGCTGACGGACGGCATGATCGAAGCGGCACGGGAATCCGGCCGGGCCGATTCGATGGAAATCATCGCCCTCCCCGTGGTCCGGATGTTCGCGGACCGGGAGAAGCCGGACTGCCGGTTGCAAAAGCAGCTGGCCGGCTTTCTGGAAGAGAAACTCGTCTCCGGAAATTTCGACACCCTTTTTTCCCCTTTCACGATTCTGGTGGAGTATATCATGGTCGCGTCGGGCGTTCACGCCCGCCATCCGCAGATCCGCCTCGGCACCATGAACTACACCCGGATCGAACAGCACTCCGCCGCATACTTTCAGGCGCGGATCATGGAGTGGGAACAGGACTACCACCGTCTCTTCACCGAAGCGGCGCGGCTGCTCCTGCGCTGGGAGCAAAGCGGACAGCGGCCGACGCTCCGCAAACGGCTCAGGATCGGCCGCCGCTTCCGCCTCGCCGCCGACAATACCGAACCCGCCGCGCCGCTGAATGCCCTCGTACTTTATCCGGGAAAAACGGAAAACGGATCAATCAATGCCATCCCCCAAACTTTACGCAAGGAGAAAGAAAGATGAGACGCCGTAACTTCACTCTGATCGAACTGCTGGTCGTGATTGCAATCATCGCCATCCTCGCTTCGATGCTGCTGCCGGCCCTCAACCGGGCGCGTGAAGCCGCCAAGGAAAGCAACTGCAAAGGCAATCTGAAACAGCTCGGGCTGCAGATCCAGATGTATGCCGACAGCAACCGCGACCGCCTGCCCCGGTGGGAGCCCAGCTGGGAGTGCGAACTGCTGTACGGCGGCTATATTCCCTACAGCGGACAGGGGACCAAACTGTTCAACTGCCCGAGCGACACCATTCCGCGTACCGCCGAGGCGCTCGCTTTCAACAGGACTCCGAAGAGTTACCGCTGCAATGGCTACCTGTGGTCCGACGCCGACGCAAGCTGCCTCAACGGGGCATATTTGCGCACCGGGAACTCCCCCTCGAACCTGATTTCACTCATCGACCAGCCGTATGAAGGCATGGTCATCTACACCGGGACGGCGTCGATCCAGTACTGTTTCCAGAAAGCTTCCAGCGAGCGCCCCGAACAGTGGACGCACGGCCCGAAAGGAACCTGCCTTTTCCTCGGCGGCAATGTCGGCAACATCAGCTTCACGGTCGGCGACAGCGAAAACTGGGGCTGCGCATTGTGGCGGCGGCACTGGCGCGCGAACAAGGCGGAACATGAGTAAAACCATATGCGGCAAAAAGGAATATTCATGAACAGACTGCTCTCTCTGTTTTTCGCCCTGCTCCTCGTCCGGACCGCCGTCGCCGCTCCGGTGCCGGACGGCTTCCTGTTCGAAAAGAACGATCACTTCCTGACCCCGTCGGAATCGCTGTTTTTCACCTACGCCCTGGAAAAAGGAGACGAAGCGGAATTGCGGAACGGCATCGAATTCCGTATCGACGATCTCGCCGGAAACACGGTTGCGGAGGGAGAAGCCGCCGGTTTCGAACGCCGGGGCAGCCTCGCCGTTTTCCGGCTCCTGACGCCGGAGCAGTCCGCACAGCTCAAGCCCGGCTGGCACACGCTTGCGGTCCGCATTGCCGGAGGGGAAGCGGGGAATGACTTTTTCCGGATGAAATTTTACGTCCGGGGCGGCGAATTCGCCCGCCGGGTCGTCTATCTGCTCGACTGCGTCACGCCGGAAGGATTCGCCTTCTGGCTGAACGGCCGGGGGCAGCTCATCGAACCGCTCCGCGATTTCCCGGAACAGGGCAGGCCGGACTGCGTGGTCGTCTCCAGCTTCACGCCCCTGCCGGAAAAGACCCTGGGGGAGCTCAAACGCTTTGTGCAAAGCGGCGGAACCGCGCTTTTCTTCGGCGTCAACCATTCCCGGCTCGACGAACTGAACCCGCTGAAGCTGAACCATGCGGACCTCTATCCTCAGAGCCCGAAAAAAAGTGCGGACGGTTCTCTCGTCTATCTGTTGAATGCCGAACTCGCCGACGGGGCGGAACTGCTGAAAGCGGCCGGAGACGGCTCTCCCGAAATCGCCGTAAAGCCGTTCGGCAAAGGGCGGGTGGTCGCCTATGCCGGCGGCCTGAAACCGGGCGCTGGCTACGACCGCATGATCTATCCGTACGGCCTCGGCATTCAAGTCGAACCCACTCCGCCGGAGCGGTTCCGCGCCGCCGCGCCCGACGCCGGCGGCTTCCGCGAAGGAATCAGCCGCAACAACTTCGGGCGTTTCGGCTGGCTGAACGACGACCGGATCAACGCGATCGGCCTCCAGCCCGACCAGACCTTCCGGATGTGGGACGTCGATCGGGACTCCTTCGGCGTGAGCTTCTCCGGCAGCCACACGCCGGGCAAACTCGCGGCGCTTGAAACCGGCTGGCTCGGCAAATCCATGCTCGGGACCGGCGGCCGCTGGGGACGGGGCACCGAAATCGTCTGGGGGCTCGGCACGCCCGGCGTCCTGCTGCGCAACCCCGATGCGGATAAAGTTTCGATCGAGAGCCCAATGCCGGCGACGCTGGCCTGTCCGGTCAAAGGCGGGACCCGCGCGATTTCGCTGGAACCGGGCGCGATGGTTGATCTCAAGGGACTCTCCTCCAACTGGTTCCTGGTCTGGAAGCGGACGGACAAATACGATGCGTGGCCGCTGCTCTTCACCTTCAGCCGTAAAATCTCCGCTGCCCGGATGAACGGCAAACACCTTGAAATCGATTTCGCGAAACGCGGCGTCGATCTCGCCGTCATGCCGCTGGCCGGCATCAAGCACTACACGCCCGCCGAAACCGCCGGCTGGGAACAGGCGCTCCCGGCGGACATCGCCGCCCGCTGCGCCCGCTGGAGCCGGATTCAGGCCGCGCGGACAGTCGGCTGCATCGAACGCTACAAGCTCGACAAAAAGAACGGCACCGTCCTGATCCGCAACGACTTCGACTATCTGGTCATTCCGAACGACTGGGGCGTCGAGCCCGAATACGTCGCTCCGGTTCCGCCGCTGCTGCCGCTCTATGCGAAGTCCGGCAACGTGAAGTTCGCCGACGGAACCGCCGACCTCGATTACGCAACGCTGCAGGGACCGCTGCACGGAGTTTCCGGCAAACGTTCCGAATACACGCTCGCGATTCCGGAAGTCGATTATCCGCTGCCGGTGACGGCTGCCGATCCGCACCTCGAACTGCCGGTGAACAAAGCGCTGTTCGAACGGATCACCGAACACCTAGCGGAGCCGGGGCTCTCCTATATCCCCTCCGACTACGGCATTGTGGAACGCCGGGAAAAAACGGTCTACCCGGAACGCGAACTGCGCGAAGCGACCTCCATGAAACCCGGCCCCGAAGCGGCGGAATGGAACTACATCGACCTGCACCGCACGCTCGGCGGCGTGGCCGGCAACCTCATGTTCAAGCCGTATCTCGACGGCGTCAGGGGATACGGCGACACCCGCGCCCGGCTCAACGCGAAGATCGCCCGGAATATCCGGCGCGACATCGAATTCTTCCAGTACAAGACCTTCCTGCGTTACCGGCAGGAGCCGTTCACCGGCGCCTGGTACCTGATGGCGTTCATCGCCCCGGTCCGTTTCAACGACGGCTACTGGATGTTCCACGACATGAATGAGACGGCCGGCATCTTCCTCCAGACGCTCGGCCTTTACAGCCGCATCATGGGCGACCCGGTATTCTTCGCGTCGAACGAACCGTACATCGACCTCTTCATGAGCAATCTCCTGGTTTCGCACGACTGGGCGTGGATGGGGTCGAACGCGGTCGAATGGGGCATGGGCAACAACATCGACATGCTGAACGCCGAACTGTCCGGCTGGGCCGGAATGGTCCGGATCAAGGAGTCCCTCGGGAGGACGGACGAGGCCGACTTCGGCCGTTATATGGCCGCCAAAGCCGGCGCATCGACCGGGGCCCGGCTGCTGATGAGCGACTTCTACAACTCGCTGAATTTCCCGGTTCCGGCGCATCTCGAACCGGTCATTCACGAAATGGCCGGAGCCGGTCAGGCCGAAAGCGGAAAAGGGCGCTATCTGCCGCTCGGCGTCGCACAGGGCTACGGCGAAGGGTGGCCCTCGCTCTGGCCGACGGCCGTCACCCCCGGACTCCTGAAGCACTTCTTTGACGGCAAGGACTTTTACAGCACGAGCAAGGGCGTTCCGGCCGAGCTGCTGGCCTTCTACCGCTCGAACGAGGCGCTGGCCGGACCGCTGCGCGAGTTCGAGGCGAAATTCCGGGAGGCGGCTTACCGCGAACGGGCCCCGTACCTGTACAGCCGGATTGCGGGAAACGCCGGCCTGAAGTCCCCGTATGACCGTGCCGACCTCGAACGCATGCTGCTGCGGACCCTTTCGATGCCGGGCTGTTCGGCGCAGTCGCTCGGGGCCGGCACCGCGGATTGGGAGACCACCGCAATGGTGATCCTGCTCGATCTGCTCGCCCGGAACGCCGGGGAAATTCCGGCCGCCGGAATCGCGCCCGCGGCCGGAAGGGAAAAAGACGACGCGGCAGGATGGGAGGTCACCGGCGACGGCTCCGGACATGCCGTCATCTGGAGCGTCGACGAACCCGAAAACGTCGCGGACGGTCCGGCCTCCGCCTGTCTTGATCTCGCCGCGGCTTCCGGCGGAAAAACGTCCGCCGCCTTCTTCCGGTTCGACCGGCAGGCGGTCCGGGAGAACGGGTTCCGCGCCGTGAGCTTTCTCGTCAAATCGGAAACGCCGGGCATGTTACGGCTCGTCCTGCCGGACCGCGACTGGACCCGCGAGGCCGCCGCCGTTCTGCCGATCGACGGCGAAACGAAAACCTGGAAGCGCGTCCGGCTCGAATTCGAACGGGATTTCAAAATGAAAGCGTCCGGCATCGCACCGGAAAACCTGCGCGGAGAGCTGTTCCTCTACAACAGCGGCGCGACTCCGGTCAGGATTTACATCGACGGCTTCCGATTCGAGCCGTAAAGCGGAGCGGCCGTTCATTGTATTTTGTCCGGACCTGTGGTATATTCTGCCGCTGTCGAATCAACCAACACCGTCAGGATGGACTCATCGGAATGGATATCACGGATTTTTCTCATACGCGCGCACCTCACGCCCGGGCATTGATTCCGTTCGGCGTGTTCCTCGTTTTCTATCTCGGACTCTCGATCTGGTCGAACGATTTCTACAAGGTTCCGATGCCGGTCGCGTTCCTGGTCGCCTCGGCGACGGCGCTGCTGCTGAACCGCCGGGCGTCGCTCAAAAGCAAGATCGAACTCTTCGCGCACGGCATGGGGGATGCGGACATCATGACCATGTGCCTCATTTTCATTCTGGCCGGAGCCTTTGCCTCGACCGCACGGGCGATGGGGGCGGTCGATTCGTCCGTCCAGCTCGCGCTTGCGGTCATCCCGCCGAACCTGCTGCTGGCGGGGCTTTTCGTCGTGGCCTGCTTCATCTCGCTCGCGGTCGGCACGTCGGTCGGCACGATCGCCGCGCTCGGCTCGATCGGGGCGGGGCTCTCCGAAACCCTCGCCGTCCCGCCCGGTTTCTGCCTCGGCGCGATCGTCGGCGGCGCAATGTTCGGAGACAACCTCTCGATGATCTCCGACACCACCATCGCGGCGACCCGGACCCAGGGCGTCGAAATGCACCGGAAATTCCAGGCGAATCTGAAAATCGCGATTCCCGCGGCGGCCGCTACCGTGCTGCTCTACCTGCTCCTGAGTCCGGCGGTCCACCCGGACCGTGCGGTCGGCAGCGCCGGCTGGGGAGCGTTTTTCGCCATGCTGCCGTATATCAGCGTACTGGTCCTCGCGCTCTGCGGACTCAACGTCATGGCCGTCCTGATTCTCGGAACCGCCTTCGCCGGGGTCATCGGCATGGCCAACGGGAGTTTCGACCTGTGGGGATTCCTCGGCGCACTCGGTTCCGGCACCCTTTCGATGTCCGAAACGCTGATCGTCGCGCTGCTGGCCGGCGGACTCCTGAAGGTCATCCGCTACAACGGCGGCATCGCCTATCTGCTCAAAACCATCGAGACGCACATCCGGGGGCGGCGCGGAGGCGAATTCGGCATCTTCCTCCTGGTCGGCGTCGTAAACTGTTTCACCGCCAACAATACGGTTGCGATCGTCATCACCGGCCCCATCGCCCGCGATATTTCGAAACGGTACGACATCCCGGCCGCACGCAGCGCCAGCATCCTCGACAGCGCCAGCTGCATCGTACAGGGCATGCTGCCGTACGGCGCCCAGATCCTGACCGCGATCGGCGCGGCGGGCGCGACGGGGCTGGCCGTCTCTCCGCTCGAAGTCATCCGATACCTCGGTTACCCGTATCTGCTCGGCGTCTTTCTCCTTGTTTCCGTCTTTCTCGGCCGCCCGGCCCGCAGCCGGTCCGTCCGCTGACGGGGGCGATTCCCGGTCAGGCGGTAATCTCTCCCCGGATGACGGCGGCGAGGCGGGGGCTCAGAATTTCCCGGCGGTCGTCGTCGACCAGGCTGAACCGGTTGCCGTCGTTCGGTGTCGAGAGGTAGTTCCAGACGCAGTAGGGAGTGCGGTGCTCAAGCAGCAGCGAGATCACATCCCGCATATAATTTTCCCGCCATTCCAGCGGACAGTGGCGAATGGTGCCGAACTCCCCGCACCAGACCGTCCGGCCGGGATGGGCTGCCTGGTATTCGAAGGCGGGGGCCATCGCACGCCGCAGGACATTTGAATCCATGCGGCCGTCGTCCGGATACGGATTCTCATCCCGGTACACGAAACGCCTGAAGTCGCGGTAGATTTCAATGTCGCCCGGATACGGCATCCTCCGGTTGTAACAGAGCGGGGCCGACTGCAGGACGCCCTGCTGATGCGTGAATTCGTACGGGAAATAGAAATGCCAGGTGTAGATGACGTTGTCATCGAATTCCGGCAGGAACCGCAGCCGGTCGCAGCTGTTGGCGCAGGTTCCGCCGATCACGATGCGGCGCGACGGATTCAGCTCCCGGATCGCCCGGATCGTCCGGGCGGCGAGACGGTTCCAGTTTTCGATATCCGACTCCCGCGTCTCGTTCACCTCGTTCAGCAGTTCGAACACGATCTCCGGGCGCCCGGAGTAACGTTTTTCGAACGCGACCCAGACGGCGATGAAGCGCTCCTGCAGCTCCGGGCTCTCCATCAGCGTGACTGCGGACGGGATATCGCAGTAGTTCCCGACCGCCTTATGCAGATTCAGGACGATATTGACGCCGGCCGCCCGGCACCAGTCGCAGAACCGGTCGATGTGCTCCCAGATCTCCCCGCGATACTCGCCGGGCCCGGCTTCGAGGACGACCTGGTCGAAGCCGAGGCGGATATGATCCATGCCGAGAGACGCGATGTAATCGATGTCGCGCCGCGTGATGTAAGTCGCGAAATGCTCGAAGTCACCCGGCGACAACCGGGTCTTCCACTCGTCCGGCAGGACGTTGAACCGTTTGTAGTTCGTGAGCCATCCGCCGATGCCCATTCCGTGGGAGAAGCCGCTGAAATCCGCCATGATCCGTTCCTTTCCGTTTGCCTGTTTTTCCGTTCCGCTTTTAACATACGGTGCGGCCGTGCGGTTTCAACCCGCCGGGACGGCAGTTTTGACACGGAAAATGTGAAAGCCGTCACTTTCCCCGGCAACCTGCAAAGTTCTTTGATTTCCGCTGACTTTGCGGGTTGCTTTTTCGGTTCGCAGCGTGTACAATAGAAAATATCGGGAGGAAATCAGGATGGAACTCGAAACAATCAGCTACCGGGGGTGGGATCACTGTCTGCGGCTCGCCAACGGCGACGCCGAGCTTGTCATATCGACGGGGCTCGGGCCGCGCATTCTCGCCTACCGCCGCAGCGGCGGCGCGAACTTCATGAAGAATTTCGATGACGAAATGGCCGATGTCCGGCAGGACGAATGGCGGAGTTATGGAGGCCACCGCCTCTGGCACGCGCCCGAAGTCTGGCCGCGCACCTACTATCCGGATACTGAACCGGTCGAATATGCGTGGGACGGGAAAATCCTGCGCCTCTCCTGTGCCGAAGAAGCGACGACCGGACTCCGCAAGGAGATCGATATCGAGCTGGCCGCGACCGGCACGGAGGTCCGGCTGCATCACCGGATTTACAACGGGAATCCGTGGGCGGCCGCATTTTCTCCCTGGTGTCTTACGGTCATGGCGCCGGGCGGAGAACTGATCGTGCCGCAGGAACCGTATGTTCCGCACGGCAAAGAGGCCGGGGAGTCGTTCGACTATGCGCGCCCGCTCGTGCTGTGGCAGTTCACGAAAATGGCCGACCCGCGCTTCACCTGGGGCGACCGTTTCATCCGGATGCGGCAGGATGACCGTTACGGTTCGAAGCAGAAATTCGGCGCGCTGGTCAAAGCGGGCTGGGCCGCCTACGCGCTCGGCGGCGAACTTTTCCGGAAACGCTTCGGGTACGAACCCGGCGCCGTCTATCCGGACGGCGGCTGCAACGCCGAATTCTTCACGATGCCCGGTTTTCTCGAAATCGAATCGCTCGGGCCGCTCGCCCCCGTCGAGCCCGGCGCCTGCGCCTGCCAGGATGAAAGCTGGACCATCACCGGCTTCACCCCGACCGGCGACGAAGCGGAAATCGCCGCTCAGTTGAACGCCTGACGGTGAATTGCGAAAAGGAGTCCAGCTTTGAACCGGGAACAATTCGACATTCTGCTCGTCGTGCTGATCGCAGCGGGCCTGATCCTCTCCAACACCGTCGGCCGCGGCAGGCCGCCGGTCAAATTCTTTGCGCGCGGCGCGGTCTGGGCGCTTTGCGGCGTGCTGGCATACGAGAAGGCGCTGTGGGCGGCGGTCCTGCTCTGGGGGCTCGCCGCCGTATTCGCCGGGCTCGGCGCACGAAGCCTGAACAAACATCCGGCCCGGACGGAATAAGCCTCCCGGCCCGGAAAACCGCAGCGGCCCGGAGTTCCGAGCGACCCGGCTCCGGCGGAATTTTCAAGGGCGCGGGACTCCGCGTTTCGGCTGCTCCCCCCCCCCTCCGCAGCGGAACGCTGCAAGGCTCGCAGTATGCCCCGGGAGTTTTTACTCCTCTCCTGAGCAGAACGCCCCAGCCCGCAGCCCGGGAGCAGGGAGAGCTATCCCGCCGGAACAGGGCGGCGGACTGCCGCTTCATCCTACCAGTTGATGAACGGAAGCCAGCTGATCCAGCCCGTCGTGGAACGGTTCAGCAGCCCGATCTGGAACCCCGGCTCGGTTTTGATGTTGTACAATCCGAGCTGGAACACCTTCCGGTCGACGCTGTAATTCTCCAGCCCGACCTGAACGACGAAGCCGGGACGCTGCCCCGCCGGCTCCCGCATCGGGTCCTCCGGCGCAGCGCCCGTCACGTTGAACAATGCCAGCTGCACGCCGCTGCCGTATTCGGCCTGATTCAACAGCGCGGCCAACTGAAACCCGTTCGCCGTTCCGGCCATGTTTCCGAAACCGGCCAGTTGCGTTCCGGCCAGCTCCGGCGCGCTGTTGACCAACCCCGCCGCCTGCACGCCCTCGCAGAGCTCCGCGAAGTTCCCGCCCAGCGCGAACTGGCCAGTCGCATATTTCCATGCGACGTTTGTGAAGGCGAACTGCAGCCCCTTCTGCCGCTGCATCTCCCCGTACCACCCGGCCCAGATGCCGTAAGAGTTGTGGAATTCAAAATTTTCACCGAAAAAGCCGAGCTGGAGGCCGCCGAAATATTGTCCCGCCGGAACCCCGGTCAGGCTGACGCCGACCGTCCCGTGCGTACCGTCGTCCGGGTCGCTGCTCTTCATGAAGAGCCCGATCCGCGGCGGCAGCTCGAGCGCCGGCGCGCTTGCCCCCGCTTCGGCTGCCGGCGTCTTTTCCGGCTCCGGGACGGCTTCCGCCGCAGTTGCGGCCAGCCCGGCCAGTACGGCGAACGACAGGAACCAATTGCGAAATTTCATAAGCGTCACTCCTCCGGAACAGGTGTTTCTGGTTCATTTCTCATATCATACCGCAACGGAGGATAAATTGCAAGCGCGGATTTCGAATCCGGTTAAAAGTTCGGAGATTCGTAACGCCCCCTGCTTGCAGACGGACGGCTCCGGCTGTATAGTATGCAGTGTCGTTATCTGCAAAAAAACAGTCAACCAGGAGACATACATGGCATATAAAATGATCAAGGTTCCGGCAGGCGAGCGCGTGACCGCCGATGCGTCGGGAAAGCTTCAGGTTCCGGATCGTCCGATCATCGGCTTCATCGAGGGCGACGGCATCGGTCCCGACATCACCGCCGCCTCGATGCGGATCTGGAACCGCGCGGTCGAAAAGGCCTACGGCGGCAGGCGGCAGATCGCCTGGATGGAGCTGTTCGCCGGTGAAAAAGCCAACCGGGTTTACGGTGAAGAGCTCTGGCTTCCCGGCGAAACCGTCGATGCGATCCGCGAATACCTGATCGCCATCAAGGGACCGCTGACCACGCCGGTCGGCGGCGGAATCCGTTCGCTGAACGTCGCTCTGCGGCAGGAGCTCGACCTCTACGTCTGCCTCCGCCCGGTCCGCTACTTCAACGGCGTCCCATCCCCCGTGAAGCATCCGGAGAAGACCGACATGGTCGTCTTTCGCGAAAATACCGAAGACATCTACGCCGGCATCGAGTGGAACGCCGGAACGCCCGAGGTGAAGAAAGTCATCGAATTCCTTCAGAACGAGATGGGCGTCAAAAAAATCCGCTTCCCCGAAAGCTCGAGCATCGGCATCAAGCCGGTGTCGGTCGAAGGCAGCGAGCGGCTGATCCGCGCCGCGCTGGATTACGCGATCGCGAACAACCGCCGCAGCGTGACCCTCGTCCACAAGGGCAACATCATGAAGTTCACCGAGGGAGGCTTCAAGAACTGGGGATACGACCTCGTCCGGCGCGAATACGCCGGCAGGGCGGCCGTCGCCGCCGACTGCGACTGGAAGGCGCCGGAAGGGCAGATCCTCGTCAAGGACTGCATCTGCGACGCATTCCTGCAGCAGATCCTGACCCGTCCCGACGAATACGACGTCATCGCGACGATGAATCTGAACGGCGACTATGTGTCGGACGCCCTCGCGGCCTGCGTCGGCGGCATCGGCATCGCCCCCGGAGCGAACATCAACTATACGACCGGGCACGCGCTCTTCGAAGCAACCCACGGCACCGCGCCCAAATACGCCGGGCTCGACAAGGTCAATCCGAGCTCGCTCGCGCTCTCCGGCGAAATGCTCCTGCGGCATCTCGGCTGGACCGAAGCGGCCGACCTGGTCAGCCGCGGCATCGAGCGGGCGATCACCGACCGCGTCGTCACCTACGACTTTGCGCGCCTCATGGACGGCGCGACCGAAGTCGGCTGCTCGGGCTTCGCCGAAGCAGTGGTGGAACGCATGTAATTATCGAGGGGGGCACCGTCCCCCCTTTCAACCTTTAATCGTGGAAGGTGCTCAAAGATGAAGCTGGTATCCATTCTGAATGAAGAGCTGATCTTTACGAACGTCAGCGGCGTCAGCCGTTCCGGAATCTATGCGGAAATGCTGAAAAAGGCGCAGGCGGTTCTCGATATCCCGCTCGACGTCGACAAGATCGTCTCCGGCATGATCGAACGCGAGGACACATTGCAGATCCCGTACGAGGGGTGTGCGATGCCGCACCTGCGTGATCCGGAATTCGATGACCTTTACATCATCGTCGGGGTGCTCCCGAAGCCGGTCCATTTCAAGGAGGCCGACGTCGCCCCGTGCAAACTGGTCCTCATGTCGCTCATCTCGCCGGACACCAGCGATCTCTACCTGAAGTCGCTCGCCGCCATGATGCGCTACCTCGCCGCCGGCGACAACCTCGAAAAGCTCTGCGGAGCGAAAAACGCGTCCGAGTTCATGGAGACGCTGCGCAAGGCCAACGTGACCGTCCGCAGCAACCTCGTCGCCGAGGATGTCATGATCTCCTGCGGGAGCTATCTGCGCGAGAACGACACGCTCTCGGCCGCGCTGGACCTCTTCAGCCGCGACGATCATACGACGATTCCGGTGCTCGACGAAAACGACCGGCTGGTCGGCGAGCTGACCGCGATGGACATCCTGAAAAGCTTCATCCCCGAATACATCTTCCGGATGGACAATCTCGACTTCCTGACCAGCTTCGAGCCGTTCAACCGGATTTTCCAGGAGGAGAATCAGCACGTGGTGCGCGATTACATGCGCAACCCGTCGCTCACGGCCCACCCGGAGACTCCGCTGATCCAGTTCACCGTCAAAATGGTGAAAAAAGGCGTCCGCACCTGCTTCGTCGTCGATGCGAACCGCAAATATGTCGGAGAAATCATGGTCAAACACATCGTTAAAAAAGTCCTTCGCGGGTAAATGCGGCATATCATGGAATACTCGACTCTTATTTTTTGGATCGGGACGGTCGTGTTCGTCGGAACCTACGTCCTCATCGCCTCGGAGAAAGTTCACAAAACCGTCGCCGCCCTGCTCGGCGCCATGCTGATGCTGCTCGTCATCCTGCCGGGACCGGGCCACAGCTCCGCGGAACCGGCTCCGGCCGCTGAAAGCGTGGCCGCGGAAAACGGCATCCCCGCCGAAACCGACGCCGGCCGGGCGCTGCTTCAGGAGGAGCGCGCCGATGCGCTGGCACAGACCGAACAGGCCATGTCGGCCGTGACCGGCCGCAAGGCGATGGTGCGCAACGCCGAGCTCTACGACAAACTCGACACGTTTTCGCGCTATTCGAACTTCGACGTGGTGTTCACGCTGGCCGGCATGATGCTGCTCGTGAACCTGCTCTCAGGGACCGGGCTCTTTCAGTACGTCGCGATCCGCTGCGCAAAGGTGGCCAGGGGGCTGCCGATCCGCACGATGATCCTGCTGGTCCTGGCGACGGCGTTCCTGTCGGCCTTCCTCGACAACGTGACGACGATCCTGCTCGTCGCGCCGGTCACGCTGCTGGTCTGCAACGAGCTCGGCGTACCGCCGATTCCGTTCCTGATGGCCGAAACCATGGCCTCGAACATCGGCGGAACCGCAACGCTGATCGGCGACCCGCCGAACCTGATCATCGGGTCGATCGCGGGGCTGAACTTCGCGGACTTCCTCATCAACCTCGCTCCGTTCATCATCGTCGTGATGGCCATCTACTGCATCTGCCTCTGGGTTTATTACTCGAAGCGCATGCATGTGACCGTCGAAAAGCGCGCGCTCATCATGGAGCTCGACGAACGCGCGGCGATCACCGACTGGAGCAACCTGCGCCGCGGCGGAATCGTCATGGTGCTGACGATCTTCGGCTTTCTGGTCCACGGCGCGCTGGGGCTCCAGCCCTGCGTGGTCGCCATGGCCGGAGCGACGCTCGCGCTCCTCATCTGCAAGGTCGATGTGGATCATGCGCTCGAAAAGATCGAGTGGAGTACGCTCTTCTTCTTCATGGCGCTCTTCATTCTCGTCTGCGGCGCGGAATACTGCGGACTCATGGAAAAGATCGGCGGCCTCATGTCGCTGATGGACGGCTGGCCGGTGCCGGTCGTGGTGCTGGTCATCATGTGGGTCAGCGCCCTCGCCGCGGCCGTGATGAACAACGTGTCGTTCACCGCCGCGATGGTGACGGTCGTGGCCGCCTTCATCAGCAGCACTCCGGCCTTCAACCACAGCATGGAGTGCCGGAATCTGCTCTGGTGGGGGCTGGCGCTGGCGGTCTGTCTCGGCGGCAACGCATCGCTGGTCGGCGCGGCGGCGAACCTGGTCACCGTCGGCATCGCCGAGAAGAACGGGCATCAGGTCGGATTCATGGATTTCCTGAAATACGGCGTCCCGGTGACGCTCGGCAGCATGGTGCTGGCATCGGCTTATATCCTTGCCCGCTATTATGTGACCTGCACCGCGTAATACGGTTCCGCCTGCCCGGCCTTCCCGGCGTTTCCCGCCGGGAAGGTTTTTTTATTGAATACGGAACAGACACGCCGGCCGCCGGGGAGCGATGCCCCCTTCTGAATTCTGCCGCAGGCCTCCTCCGCGGAACGCGAGCACCCGCCTCACGCTCCGCCGGAAACCTTCACGGCCGCGGGAATTCCGGAAACGCGGCCGGAAGAAAACGTTTCCGGAATTCCCGCGGCGACATGCCGCTTTCGCGCCGGAAAAAACGCGAGAAATAAAATTCGTTGCAGAATTCGAGCGCGGCGGCGATCTCCTTGATCGAGCGCCGGTCTCCGGAGAGCATGGTCATCGCATGGGCGGCCACGATGCGGTTGAGGAATTTTCCGGGCGAGATTCCGGTGTCGCGGGTGAATTTCTTGACGAACGACTCCGGGGCCATCCTGAGAAAAGCGGCCATGTCGCCGACCCGCGTCGCGGCCGTGGCGTGTTTCCAGAAAAAATCAAACAATTCCGCATAGGCCGGATTCGCATACAGCGCCGGAACCACGGAAGAGGAGACTTGCGGCATGACCCGGTGAAGAACCGTCCAGCACCAGGCGCACAATCCGGAAGCCAGCCGCAACGCATCCTTTTCCCGGATTTCCGAAATGACGCCGTTGACGAGCACCGGGTCCCGGCCGCAGAAAAACGCATGTCTGCCGGAAAGCAGCTCAAAGCCGCCGCAGACCGTCAGCCGGAAGTGGATCGACAAATGGAGCATTGTCTCATTGTGGTCGTGCGCGATCTCCTGAAACGGCGGAAGCAGAAACCAGCTGCCGCGTTCCGCGCGGCAGCTGCGGATGCCGTCCCCGAAGGTGCTCGCGCCGTCCGACTCGAGAATGAACAGGAGCCGGTTGTACGGGAAACGGCTTTTCCAGCATCCGGGGTTCGTTCCGTAAAAAAAATTGACGAATTTCAAATCGACCTGCCCGCAGAGCGAAAGCAGTCCGAGCTCTTCGAAATGGGAAAGCGGCATGATTTCGCCTCCTTTTCCGGAACATAACCCGCAAAGCGGAGAAGTCAAGGCCGTTATACCGGAAAAGATATGTTTTTGTCCGTTTCGGCCATTCCGGAAAAAGCGTATCTCCGGTATAATAATATCATCAAAATATTAACGATGCCTTTCTCGAAGGTGCGAGTACGGCGGAGCCGCACGGAACACCGGAGACGAGCACGACACGCAGTGTCGGG